>Ga0180435_10001123_pt1 | contig 28107 bp, 23 predicted proteins | sample SS_ome_3_FD_132467 | JGI IMG/M metagenome (GOLD analysis project Ga0180435, IMG submission 132467) | Hypersaline lake sediment archaeal communities from the Salton Sea, California, USA - SS_3_S_1 metaG | ecosystem: Environmental > Aquatic > Non-marine Saline and Alkaline > Hypersaline >... | reverse complement strand
TCTGCTGGTAGCTGAGCAAGTCCCGGGATTTGATATCATTTTTGCAGGACACGATCACCGGGTATCTGTCAACTGGATTAGCAACTCGCTGGGAGATAGTGTGCTGATCATAGATCCCGGCAGTCATGCCCGTTTCGCAGGTGAGGCAAGCATCACCTTTGGTCCGGATGGGCCTACGATAAGGGGAAAGAACATTCCCATGAACGAATATGCACCTTCAGAAACATTTGAGGAGCACTTTGCTGTGGATTACCAGACCGTCAGTTCATATCTAAAGGATACCATCACCTGGCTTGCAGAGGACATGGCCGGACTGGATGCTTTGTGGGGACCTTCAGGCATGATGTCTCTCATCCACCAGGTTCAATTAAAAGTGTCAGGTGCAGAGCTGAGTTTTACCGCACCCCTTTCACTATCAGCCCTTCTGAATGAAGGACCACTACTCGTATCGGATATGTTTAAACTCTACCGTTTTGAAAACATGCTCTATACCATGAGCCTGAGCGGAAGTGAGATTGACGGATTTCTTGAACATGCCGTGGCTAACTGGTTCAACACTCTGACTACATCTTCAGACCACCTTTTGCAGTTCGATCCTTCAAGACCTGGTCGTCTGGCTTTTCCCTACTACAACTTCTCCTCGGCGGCTGGCATCAATTATTTGGTCGATGTCAGTAAAAATCCCGGGGACAGAGTGCAGATTCAATCCTTTAGCAATGGTGCCCCTTTTAAAGAGGAGGAGATATACAGCGTAGCGCTAAACTCCTACCGGGGAAACGGAGGAGGAGGTCATCTCACCCAGGGTGCAGGCATCCAAAAAGGGAAGCTGAACTCCCGGATCATCTGGTCTTCCCAAAGGGATCTTCGTTATTACCTGATGGACTACCTGGGCAAACAGGACACCCTGAATTTCAAGGAATTGAATAACTGGTACCTGCTTCCTGAATCGCTTGTGACTGAAGCCATGCAAGTTGACCTTCAAATCATGAAAGAGGCTTTCAGCCATTGAAATTGAGATTTATTTATAGTTTTGCATGCATATTTTCATGGCCCGCAAAACTTTTTTTACCTTAACGGGTCTTATCATATGCACTAAGTTCTGACACATGGATGTGAATGGAAAAAACTTTACCCGTTTCCTCAAAAGGCAGCAGGTGTATGAGAAACAGCACGATTCAAAAGCCCATCAAAAACAACATTCCAAAGGCAAACTAACTGCCTGGGAACGATTAGAGATCCTCTTCGACGAAGACACCTTCGAAGAAGTCGATGCCTTCGTATCTCCCGACAAGACCGATACCGGATTTGGAAAAGTTCAGCAAGCTTATGGTGACGGAGTGATAATCGGACACGGATTGATCCGTGGCAGGCTCACTTTTGCCTATGCACAGGACTTCACCGTCATGGGTGGATCCCTGGGTTCGGTACATGCGGCTAAAATCATGAAGATCCAGGACATGGCTCTGAAAATGGGAGCTCCCATGATTGGACTCATCGATTCGGGCGGAGCCAGGATTCAGGAAGGCGTAGCCAGCCTGGCCGGTTATGCAGGGATCTTTTACAGAAATGTGCAGTCGTCCGGAGTCATCCCCCAGATTTCGGTAATCCTGGGTCCTGCAGCAGGAGGAGCAGTTTATTCACCCTCCATCACAGATTTTGTCTTTATGACCAATCAGACCTCCTATATGTTTGTAACCGGACCCAATGTGGTCAAGGAGGTTTTGAATGAAGACGTAAGTTTAAACGACCTGGGCGGTGCCGGGGTACATTCCAAAAAAAGCGGGGTAGCACACCTGGTTTATGAGGATGAAGAGAATACATTAATGGGTGTTCGCCAGATGCTCTCCTATCTTCCTTCCAACAACATGGAAAATCCTCCCGAAATGGAACTTTCGGAAGATGAAACCCTTGATGTGGAGGAAAAATTAAGAGCCATTGTACCCGATGATCCCAACAAGCCCTACGACGTCAAGGATGTGATCAACCTAATTGTTGACAAACGTTCCTTTTATGAAATATCTGAGAATTATGCTCAGAATGTGGTGGTTGGACTGGGCAGACTCGACGGAAAGGTCATAGGGATTGTAGCTAATCAGCCTAAAGTTTTGGCCGGTACCCTGGACATAAACTCTTCCAACAAAGGAGCCCGTTTTATCAGATTCTGTGACGCCTTCAACATTCCCCTTCTGATCCTGGAGGATGTACCCGGGTTTCTTCCCGGTGTGGATCAGGAACACAACGGAATCATCCGGCATGGTGCCAAAATGCTCTACGCTTTTGCAGATTCGACGGTTCCGAGGATCACCGTGATTTTGAGAAAATCCTACGGAGGTGCCTATTGTGTAATGAACAGTAAGAATCTGGGTGGTGATTTTAATTTCGCCTGGCCAACCGCCGAAATTGCGGTGATGGGGCCTGAGGGTGCAGTGGCTATACTTTATCGCAAGGAGCTGGCAGACGCAAAAGATCCGGTGGCCATGAAAAAAGAACTTGCGGCCAAATACCGAAACGAAATTGCCAATCCTTACATCGCGGACGAACGTGGCTTCATCGATGAAGTTATTGATCCCGCCGAGACCAGAATGAAATTAATTCGTGCCTACGAAGCGCTTGAGACAAAATTCGTTGATAACCCAGCCAGGAAACACGGCAACATACCTCTTTAGCAAGACCTATGAAAATCAAGAGTTTACTTATAGCCAACCGAGGTGAGATAGCCATCCGGATCGTTCGTACTGCCCGTAAAATGGGCATTCGTTCTTACGTGATAAAAACTTCCAAGGAACCTAATGCCTGGTACCTTGAGGAAGCAGATGAGATCATCGATTTCTCAGAAGATTTTGATGAAAACCTGCCTGAATTCCTGGACATTGAAAGAATCATTGCCAGAGCCAAGGAACATAAGGTGGATGCCATTCATCCTGGCTATGGTTTCCTGGCAGAAAATCCGGATTTTGCCAGAAGATGTGAAGAAGAAAAGATCGTTTTTATAGGACCCTCGCACGATGCCATTTACCGGATGGGGCACAAAACCATTGCCAAGGAACTGGCCCGTAAAAGCGGCGTACCCTTATTGGGAGGAAGTCCGGGTGCTGTGGCAAATGCAGAAGAAGCAAGGCAAATCGCCAACAAGATCGGTTATCCGGTAATCCTGAAAGCTGCTGCCGGTGGAGGCGGACGAGGAATGCGCATTGTGAGCAAGGAAAAGGACATCGAACGAATGTTCACCCTGGCCACCAACGAAGCGGAAAAAGCTTTTAACAATCCGGATGTGTTTATTGAACGCTATGTTCGTGAACCCCGGCATATTGAATTTCAGATTCTTGCTGATAAGCATGGAAATGTGGTTCACCTTGGGGAACGTGAATGCTCGGTGCAGCGCAAGCACCAAAAGCTTCTGGAAGAATCACCCTCCCCTGCCCTGGATGCCAAACTGAGAAAAAAGATGGGTGATGCAGCCATCAAGATTACCAAATCGGTTAACTATTTCTCGGCCGGCACTGTGGAATTCCTTCTGGATGTGGATAATAGTTTCTCTTTCATGGAAATGAATACCCGCATTCAGGTAGAACATCCCGTGACTGAAATGGTTACCGGTATTGACCTGATCGAACAGATGATCCTTATTGCCGAAGGGAAAAAACTGGCCTTCACCCAGAAAGATATAAAGTTAAATGGCTGGGCCATAGAGTGGAGGATCAATGCTGAAGATGTTCAGTCGGGTTTCTCTCCCAGTCTGGGTACCATCGAAAAGATTTCCTGGCCTGAGAATGAGCATGTCAGGGTAGATACCGGGGTCAGGGATGGCTCAGTGATCACTCCCTACTACGATTCCATGATTGCCAAACTGATCGTACATGCAGAAACCAGGGAAAAAGCCTTGCAACAATCAAGCATGGCCATCAGGAAATTCTGGATCAAAGGCCCAAGAACCACTCTGGCATTTTGCAGGGCCGTACTTCAAAACAGCAATTTCCGGAAAGGGAATTTTAATACCTCCTTCCTCAGCAAGGAGTTGAAGCTCCATTACCATGCTGAACCTGAGGAGGAAATACTGGCAGCGTTTTTTGCCACCTATGATTATGCAAGAGGAGTACACCAATTTGAGGAGAAGCCTCTCAGGCTGGAGAAAAGCCAAAAGATCTCTCCTTGGGTATTAAAAAAACGCTTACGTTAATCCAGAAAGCATATGGCACGAGAAGCTAAATACAAAGAATCGACCAAACTGATTGCACTCAGTACCAAAAACAAGGCCTTCGAATTTAAAAAGCCCCTGGAAAAAGTAATTAAGTACCAGGGGAAACCTGTGGATATCCGGCTTCATGAAGATCCTCAGGGCTTTTCATACATCGTATGGAAGAACAAGAAGTACATGCTTGATGTGATTGAAAAAAACCAGAACCGCTATACCATCATGATCAACGGTGTCTGGCATTCATTTACGGTCGAAACCCCGATATCCCTTAAACGAAGGAGGTACCTGGAAGAACAGGGTGATTCCTCTTCCACAGTCGCCATTGAAGCTCCCATGCCAGGTAAAATCATAGATATCATGGTGGAAGAAGGAAGCGAGATTAAGGAAGGTGATCCCATTATCATTCTGGAAGCCATGAAGATGCAAAACGAAATCAACTCTCATGTTTCCGGCATTATAAAATCGGTGGAAGTCAAAAAGAATGAAACCGTTATGAAGGATGATGTGCTTATTGAAATTCAGAAAGGCTAAAGCACTATACTTAATTAAATAGTACTTCTGATAGTATGCTATACTGCGGCCCCTTTGGCCCCAGCATGCTTCGGTAATAAATAATTCTGTCTATTTCTACCGCTTCGCAGGTCTTTCCTTTGATTTCTTTCATGATTTTATGGTAAGCTGACACATCTTTCAGACTTCTGATCCGCCCCAGGGTCAGGTGAGGTGTAAAATCTTGATTTTGAGCAGAAAAACCCAAATCCTCCAGGAATTCATCCAATGTTGATTTGATTTCTCTGATCCACAGTTCCTGACCAAAAGCTGCCCAGATCACCCTGGGCCTCCTGGCCGGACCAAAACTTCCCACTCCACTCACCGGGACATGCCTGGAGTTTTGCCTGAACCCGGCACTATTCATCGATCCGGCAATTTTGTCCACGTCGCCCGGACTGGTGTCGCCCAAAAACCTGAGTGTGATATGAAAATTCTTCGGATCTACCCAGCTGATTCGCTCTTTTACCAGTGCATGCATGATTTCCTGGCGTAATTCCATGAGATCCTTACCTGCTATTACTGGCAATGCGATAAATGTTCTATAGTATTGAGTTTGCATCTACAAAACCCCAGGATTTGCATAAATTAGTCCTTACAAAACTATCAATTTGCTAAAACATCCTTACCATGAAAAAATTTGCTGTAATATTATCGGGTTGCGGAGTTTTCGACGGTGCTGAAATACATGAAGCTACCCTGAGTCTGCTTGCCATCGCTAAAAAAGGATGCAGTTATGAGATTTTTGCTCCGGATGTTGTGCAATACCATGTAGTAAATCACCTTAGCGGTGATGAGATGGAAGAAAGCCGGAATGTGCTGGTTGAATCGGCACGAATTGCGCGTGGTAAAATTCATGATTTGAAGGAATTCGACCCGGCCTCCTACGACGGATTGCTATTCCCTGGAGGCTTTGGAGCCGCAAAAAACCTTTCTACCTGGGCCTTTGAGGGGGCCGATGCAGCTGTATTGCCTGAGGTAGAGTTGGCCATAAAGGGAATGCTGGCCTTAAAAAAACCCGTAGGGGCCCTTTGCATATCGCCGGTAATCCTGGCAAAAATCCTGGGCGAAGTGCATCTGACCATAGGAGATGACGAAGGTACCATTGATGCTCTGGAATCATTGGGTACCAAACACGTATATACCACACACGGAGAGGTGGTGGTAGATCCGGACCACAATCTGGTCACCACGCCCTGCTACATGCTCGATGCCAATATCGTACAAATTGCCGAAGGGGCAGATAATGTGGTAGACGCCATGATCAAATTGATGGAATAGCTCAGTCCCTGTAAACCTCCTTTCTTTTAGCCAATTAGCTCAGATCCGGCTGGATTGATCTTAACAATTTGTTTGCCTTTTGCTTTTCCCAAGGCCAAAGCTGTAACTTTGTTTGGGTTTCAGGAGTAGAAACTGGTATAATATTTGAGATTCTGAAATAGCTTTCATGTCGGGATACAAGCACATATCTATACTGCTATTTACCTTTCTTCTGGCGATTCCTCTCCATCTTTCCGCGCAGAATGAAGCAGAGGATAATTCTGGTGTCACCAGGGTGGTGATTGAGGGCTCTGATACCATCCCTATGATTGAACTACCCGAGCTAAGGGTGTTCGACCGGCGCGACCTGGATTATCTATACCTGAAAAGGAAATACAGACGCCTGATACGCAATGTGAAAAAAGCCTATCCCTATTCAAAGGTCGCTGGTGAAAAACTCAGACAGCTGGATCTGGAGCTGGCCTCCATAGAAAATGAAAAAGATCAAAAGGCACATATTAAAAAGGCTGAAGAAGAGATCATGGGTCAGTTTGAAAAAGAAGTGAGAAACCTGACGGTAAGCCAGGGAATCATACTGGTCAAACTGATTGACCGGGAAACCGGCCGTAGCTCCTACCAGGTAATTAAGGAGCTCAAGGGAAGGATTACTGCTTTTTTCTGGCAGGGTATAGCCAGGATCTTCGGGAATAACCTGAAAGCAGAATACGATCCTGAAGGAGCCGACAAAGTAATCGAGGACATAGTGAAAGGAATTGAAGCGGGATTCATATAATTCCGACCTTTGTATGAATCCTGAATCAAATTTGAACATTCCCCAGCTGAGTTTGTTTTTTAATGCTGAATAATCACATTAAATAACAGATGTCAGACCCCCGAAACAGACAATACACCAACGGTGAGATCACGGTATTCTGGATACCCTCAAAATGTATTCACGCCACCACCTGTTTCAGAGAACTGATTGAAGTGTTTAATCCCGGACGAAGGCCCTGGGTTAACATGGAGGGAGCTCCCACAAGGAGGATTGCCGAAGTGGTCAACAAATGTCCTACGCAGGCCATCGTTTGGAAGTATAACAAAGACCTGAGTCCCGAAGAATTGGAGGCTCAGTGGCAGGGCTCTCAGGATGAAGAAACGCCCAGAACACTTACTGGAACATCTACTGTGGCCAAAATCAGGGTCATGAAGGATGGGCCCATAGTGGTAGAAGGAAAGTACAATGTGATTGGCAGCGATAAAAAGGAACTAAAACCTACAGTCATGACCTCTTTTTGCAGGTGCGGAGGTTCACATAGCATGCCTTATTGCGACGGTACACACAGAAAAATAGGCTTCACCGACAAATAATTCCCCATGGATGAGAATGTTACTGTGTTTAAGGTGATTTCAGGAGGCCCCCTTGAAGTGAGCGGCAGGTTCGAGATTAAAGTGCCCGGTAAGGTGAATGAAGATAAAACCGACACCATCTACCTCTGCAGATGTGGTGGCTCTTCCAACAAACCTTTTTGCGACGGAAGTCATAAGAGGAATGGATTCTCCGACTGAAGCTTCTGTGAAATCTATTATTACCTTTGAGGCATGTCTGCCATCCAGGTATATTCCGAAATAGGAGATCTCGAAGGGGTCATCCTCCATCCTCCGGGTCCGGAAGTGGAAAACATGACCCCAAAAAATGCCGAACGTGCACTGTACAGCGATATATTAAACCTGGCTGTAGCAAGAAGAGAGTACAACCAGCTGGAGTGCCTTCTTCAGGACCTTGTACCCACATTTCGTGTCATGGACCTTCTGAAGGATGTATTGCGTTCGGATGAAATCCGGGAAAAGATCGTAAAAAAAGCCTGCTATCAGGAAGGGCATCCCAAACTGATTGACCCTCTGCTGGCACTGAACGAAATCCAGTTAGCCAAACAATTGGTTCAGGGAGTCCCCCTGGAACGGAACACACTCTCCGGCTACCTTAGCAACGAAAACTATTCCCTCCGTCCTCTTCACAATTTTTTCTTTACCCGAGATGCTTCAGTGGCCCTGGGAGACCGGGTTCTCATATCAAAGATGGCCAACAGGGTCAGGGACAGAGAAGCGCTGATCATGCAGACCATATTTGATTACCACCCCCGATTCAGAGTGCAGACCCTGCATCCCGATGAGGAGTTATCAAACAGGGATGGAATTAGTTTCGAGGGAGGGGACCTCCTGATTGCTTCCGAAAATATTACCCTGGCAGGTCTGAGCAGCCGCACTTCTGCAAAAGGAATAGATTTTCTGGTCAAGATGCTTGCCGGGCGAAAGCAGAAACATCACTTGCTTGTGCAGGAGATGCCCTCTTCGCCGGAGTCCTTTATCCATCTTGATATGACCTTCACCCTGCTTGACCACGATTCCTGCATGGTCTATGAACCGCTGATCCTTAAATCGAATAAATACCAGACCATTCAGATTGACCTGGACCAGGGAAAAGTGCTTTCCATACGCAATGTGGACAATCTGCTTTCAGCACTGAAATCTCTTGGCATGGATCTGAAGCCCTCCTTCTGCGGAGGTGAGACTGATACTATGAGCCAGGAAAGAGAACAATGGCACAGTGGTGCAAATTTCTTTGCCATTGGTCCGGGAAAGCTTATTGGTTATAACCGGAATGTGCATACCCTTGAGAACTTACACTTGGCTGGTTATGAAATCATTAAGGCAAAGGATGTGTTGGCTGCCAAGGTGGATCTTTCCAAACAGGATAAATATGTATTGACCATTGATGGTGCAGAACTTTCTCGAGGAGGCGGAGGAGTAAGATGCATGACCATGCCGTTTAGAAGAAAAAAATAGAATTTGTATATTTTTACTCCGAAGCACTTCGTTAGTAAAGAGAAGGCGACACTTAACCATAGAATACGATGAAAAAAGCAGCATATATCTTCACCCTACTTTTGGCCATAGCAAGCCTGCCTGCCTTGTCGCAGCAAAATTTTGCCAGTATCTCTTTCGGTGCTTCCCTTCCTCAGGGTGACTATGCTACCTGGGGAGATTTAAGCAGCAATGGATATGCCAAGAGTGGTGGAGCCATAAAATTCGATGCAGGATATTTCCCGGTCTCCTACTTTGGCATTGGTGCATCCTTTTCCTTTGGATCCAATTATGCTTACCGGGATAGCCTGCTCAGGGACATGGTCACCTATATTGAGGAAAATGCTGCAAACATCATTGACATCCCCGATGACGCAGACATCCTCTATGGATCCGGCTTCTGGAATTACGTCAATGTTTTTATCGGGCCACATTTTTCAATCAGGGCCACGCAAAAACTGTATTTCGATTTCAGGGTTCTAGCAGGGATTAGTTTCATAAAGCCTCCCGATCAGGAGTTAAGGATCAATTTTGATGATACGAACATTTATACCACTACCAGTCATAACTCCGTCTCTTTCGGCTTGCTGGCCGGTGGAGGCCTCAGGTATAAACTGAATTCGAACCTGGCTCTTAAATTCGGTGTTGACTATTACCAATCCAAATCCAAGTTTACCTATAATTTTGAGCTTTTCCGCGACGTAGCTGAAGATGTGACTCCCCTGGACTCTGAATTTCTCATCCAAACCCTGGAGTTAACCATAGGGCTGGCTTACTCTTTCTAGACCCGATCCGACTGAAATCCGGAAGGCCATCGCATTAACTATCGATGGCTGCTGAAAAAATTATACAGTTTCTCTGGAAGCACCAACTCAATCGGAAGAAACTACTGCATTGTACTTGTGGCCTGGAGCTGGTAGTATTAGATCCGGGTGAGCAAAATTTTCACGCCGGTCCGGATTTCTTCAATGCCAGAATCAAGCTGGGGAATATGATTTGGGCAGGTAACATTGAAGTACATCAGAGGGCCTCCGACTGGTATCGTCATTCGCATCATATCAATCCGGCCTACAACAATGTAATTCTGCATGTGGTGGGCGATTATGATGCGGACATCTACAATAGCCTTGGCCGCAGAATCCACACCCTGCAACCTGATTATCCCGAAGCTCTGATCCAACGTTACCTGGCTCTGAAGAATAATGAAGACTGGCTTCCCTGCGGAAACTACCTGAATGAATTCCCAGCCACCAAGCTAAAAAAATGGCTGGATCAGCTGATGATCCAGAGAGCCCAAATCAAAAGTCAAAACCTTTTCAAACTTTCACCCGATATTATCAGGAACAGGGAAGAAGCATTATACCGGGCCCTGGCTTCCGGCTACGGACTAAGTCTGAACTGCCTTCCTTTTGAATTACTCTCAAAAAAAATTCCACTGAATAAGCTCAGCCTTTTCAGGGATAATCTCTTTGATTTAGAAGCCCTTTTTTATGGCCATTCGGGACTTTTATATCCCGCAAAGAATCTGGGCTCCTATCCTTCGTCTCTTTGGGACAGATATTCAGAATTGCTACACCTGGTAAAGGGAGATCCTGTTCCCATTCACCTGTGGAAATTTCTCAGACTCCGGCCGGCCTCCTTCCCAACCCTGAGAATATCCCAATTCGTTAACAAGCTGCATCTCAGAATGCCTCTGTTGGAAAATATTCTTTCCATCAGATCTCTGGGCGAACTGGAGCAATTCTTAAGGGTAAATGCAAGTGCTTACTGGGACAACCATTATCTATTCGGGAAATGCTCTCCTCCTTGCGAAAAACAGCTGGGGCAGCACGCCGTACATACCCTTATAATTAATGTGATCATCCCCTTTTTACAGGCACTTGATCAGATAGAACCTCGAAAAAGCAGCAAAAACACGGTAGTATTTCTGTCTCAAATGAAAGCCGAATCCAACCGGATAATCCGTAATTGGCACAGCCAGGGAATCCGTGCAAAAAATGCCGGAGAGAGCCAGGCACTTCTGCAGCTTTTTAACGTATATTGCAAACAAAAGCGTTGCCTGGATTGTCAGATAGGCGCTGGTTTACTGGAAGCATCGATCTATGAAAAGCAATAATCTCAAACATGCCTACTTTACCGGTTTTTCCTTAATTATTGTCATCATTATTGGCACCGTAGGCTACTATTTGCTTGGATTTACACCCTCTGAAGCCGTCTACCAGACCATCATAACCATGGCCACCGTGGGCTTTGAGGAAGTGCACCCACTGGATAACCGTGGAATGTGGTTTACCTCCTTCCTGGTAATCGTTTCCATTGGGATATTTTTCTATGCTGTGACCTCCTTAACCAGGTACATTGTGGAGGGAGTGTTTTTGTATACCTATAAAGACAACAAAGTGAAAAGAAAAATCGAAAAGATTTCCGAACACGTGGTAATATGCGGTTACGGAAGGAATGGTAAACAGGCTGCTCTGGAACTTTCCGAACACAATGTGAAAGTGGTAATCATCGAACAAACTGCTGATATAGTCCAGTTTCTGAGAGAATCCTCCGATCTGCTTTACGTGGAAGGGGATGCCACCGATGAGGAAGTTCTAAAGCAAGCACATCTGGATAAGGCCCGTGCACTGATCACCACCTTGCCCGAGGATGCCGACAATTTGTTTGTGGTACTTACTGCCAGGGAGTTAAATCCTGAATTACAAATTATTTCGCGTGCATCGGTCGATAATGCAGATGTCAAACTTAAGCGAGCCGGTGCCACCAATGTAATTATGCCCGACAGGGTGGGCGGGCAAAGCATGGCCAAGCTGGTAGCTCAGCCCGACGTGGTGGAATTCATCGATCTGATCCTGCTGCAGAGTATGGATAATGTGGTGCTGGAAGAAGTATCCTGTAACGGTCTTTCGAAGCGTGTTGCGGGGAAATCCCTGCAGGAGCTGGATATACGGAATAACTCGGGAGCCAATATCATAGGATTGAAACGCCAGGACAATTCCTATGTGATCAATCCAGTCCCTCATACCACCCTAAACCCATCCGACAAGCTTTTTGCTCTCGGCACACGTTCCCAGATCAACCAGTTAATCAAGACGATAAGCTCCAATGATACAGGAAACTAAAGCGGGATCTGTCTATTGCTATTTCAAAATAAATATTTACCTTTGCAACTCGAAATTCGAAACAGTATTATAAAGTAGAAACAACAGGATGTATTTAAAGACGGAGAAAAAGAAGGAAATCTTCAAGAAGTACGGCAAATCCGAGGCTGATACAGGTTCAGCCGAAGGCCAGATTGCAATTTTTACCACTAGGATTAATCACCTTACCCAGCACCTGCTGACCAACAAAAAGGACTACAGTACTCAGAGAGCCCTGCTTAAACTGGTAGGTAAGAGGAGGAAACTGCTTGATTATCTCAAGGAGAAGGATATCGAGAGGTATCGCGCCATTATCAAATCCCTCCAAATCAGAAAATAAACTAGTATATAGTACCAAAAAAAGGCAATTATCCGATTGCCTTTTTTTGTATTCATAGCATTTAATCAATTATTATGTCAAAACCGAAAGCAATAGTGGAATCCATCGATTTAGGCGATGGTCGTTCCCTTAGTATAGAAACAGGTGTCCTGGCCAAGCAGGCTGATGGAGCCGTAATGGTAAGAATGGGTGATACCATGCTGCTGGCCACCGTGGTCAGTGCCAAAGAAGCAAAGGAAGATGTGGACTTTATGCCACTTTCCGTCGATTATAAAGAAAAATATGCCTCATTGGGTAAGTTCCCTGGTGGATTCCTGAAGCGTGAAGCCAGACCATCAGACTACGAGATTCTTGTAGCAAGGCTTGTGGACAGGGCCTTAAGACCATTATTCCCCGAAGATTATCACGCAGACACCTTTGTAAACGTTACTCTGATGTCGGCAGAAAGTGAAACTCCCCCTGATGCTCTTGCCGGCCTGGCCGCGTCAGCAGCCCTGGCTGTATCCGATGTGCCCTTTCACGGACCCATCGCCGAAGTAAGAGTTTCCAGAGTGAATGGAAAGCTGGTGGTAAATCCCACCTTTGAGCAGATCGCAGAATCCGATATAGAGATCATCGTAGCTGCCACATTGGACAATATCCTGATGGTAGAAGGCGAAATGTCCGAGGTAAGTGAAGCAGAGATGCTAGAGGCCATCAAGTTCGCACACGAGGCCATCAAACCCATGTGCCAGGCACAGCTCAATCTGTCCAAGCTTACAGGTAAAGAAGAGAAGCGTGAGTATGCTCATGAAAGCAACGACGAAGAACTCAGCAAGCGGGTTTGGAAAGAAACCTATGATGCAGCCTATAAGATTGCCAAATCTGGCAACGATGATAAGCACGCACGAAGCGAAGCCTTTGCCAAGGTAAAAGAAGACTTCCTGGCCAAGCTGGTGGAAGAAGCCGGTGAAGAGGGTGAAGTGAATGAGATGCTCGTAGGCAAATACTATCACGATGTGGAGAAGGAAGCCGTGCGCAGAGCCATCCTCGATGACAAGGTTCGCCTTGACGGTCGCAAGACCGACGAGATTCGCCCCATCTGGAGCGAGGTGGATTATCTTCCTTCAGCACATGGATCAGCCGTATTTACCAGAGGCGAAACCCAGTCAATTACAACTGTTACCCTGGGTACCAAGATGGATGCCAAGCTGGTTGACGATGTCATGAAAAAAGGGAACGATAAGTTCCTTCTGCACTATAATTTTCCTGCGTTCTCCACAGGCGATGCCCGCCCGAACAGGGGAACCAGTCGCAGAGAGGTAGGTCACGGAAACCTGGCACTCAGGGCCCTAAAAGGCGTTGTTCCTGCAGAGGATGACATGCCTTACACCCTGAGAATCGTTTCCGATATTCTGGAATCCAATGGTTCTTCATCCATGGCAACTGTTTGCGCAGGAACCCTGGCTCTGATGGATGCAGGTGTTCAGATCAAGAAGCCCGTATCGGGAATAGCCATGGGACTGATTACCGATAAGGACTCGGATAAATTTGCCGTACTTTCCGACATCCTTGGTGACGAAGATCACCTGGGTGATATGGATTTCAAAGTCACCGGAACCCGTGACGGAATTACTGCTACACAAATGGATATTAAGGTAGAGGGACTTTCCTATGAGATTCTCTCACAAGCACTGGAACAAGCCAGGAATGGCAGGTTGCACATTCTGGATGCCATGGCCGAAACCATGTCTGAACCCAATTCCGATTACAAACCCCATACTCCGAGGATAGAAAGAATTGAGATCCCAAAGGATATGATAGGAGCTGTTATCGGACCCGGTGGTAAGGTCATTCAGGAGATTCAGGCAGAAACCAACTCTACCATCACCATTGAAGAGATCGACAATCTGGGTCTGGTGGATGTGTTTGCAGTGGATAAAGCAGCCATCGACGCTGCCATGAACTGGATCAAGGGAATTGTTGCAGTGCCTGAGCCAGGTGAGGTATATAAGGGTAAAGTAAAAACCATTACACCTTACGGTGCCTTTGTGGAAATTCTGCCCGGCAAAGACGGATTGCTTCATATCTCAGAAATCGAGTGGAGAAGACTTGAAAAAGTGGAAGAAGTCCTGAAGGAAGGTGAAGAGGTTGAAGTGAAGCTTATTGCCGTCGATGAAAAGAACGGCAAGCTGAAACTCTCAAGAAAAGCTCTTTTGCCAAAACCTGAGAGAAAAGACTAAGTCAAATATTTAAGTTTACAAAGGCCATCTGCCGCAGCGGATGGCCTTTTGTTTTTATACACTGATGCTTTCCCTTTTTAACTAAGAATTACGTAATTTTAATCTTTCGAAAATTCACCTTTCTAATCCGGGATTCAATAAAAATCATATCATGAAAAACCTGTTAATCTTTATTTTATTAATTGTAATTGCCATGGGCTGCAGTCAAGAAGCTACTTACACCTACCCCGATACCGCCAAAGGCGATGTGATTGACAACTATCACGGTACCGACGTGCCGGATCCCTATCGCTGGCTGGAAGATGATATGTCGGAGGAAACCGGTGCCTGGGTGAAAGCGCAGAACGAGGTCACTTATGCTTACCTGGAATCCATACCCTTCAGGGATGCTTTGAAGAAGCGCATGACTGAAATTTGGAATTACCCCAAAATGAGCACTCCATTCAAAGAAGGAGAGCGTTATTTCTATTTCTACAATACAGGGCTTCAGAATCAGGATATCATGTATGTGAAAAAAGATCTGGCAGAGGAAGGTGAGGTCTTCCTGGATCCCAATGAATTTTCAGAAGATGGTACTGTGGCCCTGGCCGGCTTAAGTATCTCGAACGACAACAAATACATGGCCTATGCCATCTCCAAAGGTGGTTCCGACTGGCGTGAGTTCCATGTGAAAGATGTGGAAAGCGGTCAAGACCTGGATGACCACCTGCAATGGATAAAGTTTTCAGGAATGTCGTGGTACAAGGATGGCTTCTTCTACACCCGGTATGCTACTCCGGAAGAAGGAGATGAACTCAAAGCAGCCAATGTAAATGCCAAAGTATATTATCACCGGGTTGGTACAGAGCAAAACGAAGATTTGTTGATTCACAAGGACGATGCGAATCCCGAGTGGGGCTTTGGTGTGGGGGTGACCGAAGACGAAGAATACATGTACCTTACTGTGACAGAAAGTACCAGCGGTAATGCCATTGCCTTTAAAAAGGCCGGATTGGACAATACTCCCTTTACCTGGCTCGATCAGGATTTTGATGACGATTACACTCCCATTGGCAACCATGAAAACATCCTTTATGTACTCACAAATAATGAGGCACCCTTATACAGGCTCGTGGGGATCGATCTGAATAATCCTGATCGCGAGAATTGGGTGGATGTGATCCCTGAGCAGGGCAATGTACTGGAATCGGCTACCCTGGCGGGAGGTAAAATCATAGCTACCTACATCCAGGATGCAAAGAATGCTGCTTATGTATTCAATCTGGATGGAAGCATGCTACATGAGGTTGCTCTTCCCGGAATTGGTTCATTGGGCGGATTCAGTGGAAAAATGGATGATAATACGGCCTTTTACAGTTTTACATCCTTCAACTACCCGAGCACCAGCTTCAAATACAGCATCGCAGAGAACGTTTCCGAAGTATTCTATACACCGGAAGTAGATTTCGACGCCGAGGCCTATGAAACCAAGCAGGTATTTTATTCCAGTAAGGATGGAACCGAGATACCCATGTTCCTTGTGCATAAAAAAGGGCTTAAGTTGGATGGAAGCAATCCCACCTTGCTTTATGGTTATGGAGGCTTCAACATATCCATGACTCCTGGTTTCAGCACTACCCGTGCCGTATGGCTGGAACAGGGAGGTGTATTTGCCCTGGCGAATATTCGAGGAGGCGGCGAATATGGAGAAAAGTGGCACAAAGCCGGTACAGTGTTACAAAAGCAAAATGTGTTTGATGATTTTATTGCTGCAGCTGAGTACCTTATCTTGGAAAAATATACTTCACCCAGACGACTGGCAGTTTACGGGGGATCCAACGGTGGCCTGCTTGTAGGTGCTGTAGTGAATCAGAGGCCCGAATTGTTTGCTGCTGCCATACCTATGGTGGGAGTGATGGATATGCTTCGCTTTCATAAGTTTACCATTGGCCGGTACTGGACGGTGGACTATGGGTCGTCAGACGATCCTGAAGAGTTTAAATACTTGCTGGCTTATTCTCCCGTACACAATATAAGCGAGGATAAGGAATATCCGGCAATCCTGGTTACCACGGGTGATCATGACGACCGGGTCGTGCCTGCGCACTCTTTCAAATATGCCGCCACCTTACAGGAGAAATACACTGGAAGTAACCCGGTGATGATCCGCATCAATACGGATGCCGGTCACGGAGCCGGTAAGCCAACCGATATGGTAATCCAGGAATATACCGACGTATGGGCCTTCATTTATCAGAACATGGATTTTGTTCCAGAATTTTAAGCTCAGCTAATCATTGGACTACAGGTATTTAGTCATTGAAGGAAACATTGGGGCCGGGAAGACAAGTCTGGCCACTATGCTGGCCAAAGAAACAGGTAGCCGCTTGATTCTGGAAGAGTTCAGTGATAATCCTTTCCTGGCCAGATTTTATGAAGATCCGGGACGTTTCGCTTTTCAGCTGGAACTCTCCTTCCTGGCTGAGAGGTACCAGCAGATAAAAACCGAATTGGGTCATCCCGATCTGTTTGGACAGGCAGTGATCAGCGACTATTTCCTGGCTAAATCCTTCATATTCAGCAAGCACAATCTGAAGGATGACGAGATGAAGCTCTTTGAGAAACTTTTTTCCATCATCAACCTGCAGGTACCTAAACCCGATCTGTATGTATACCTGCATGTGCCTGTAGATAAACTACTTGAAAACATAAAGCGGAGGGGCAGATCCTACGAAAGCAAGATCAGACCGGAATACCTGAAAGAAGTACAGGAGGGATATTTTGGATTTTTCAAATCCCAGCGTGATCTGAAGATTGTGGTAATCGATTCCAGTTCTCTGGATTTCGTGAATCAGCCTTCAGACTTTCAGCAAATTAAGGAAGCTGTCCTGAAGGGAAAATACAGGCCCGGTATGAATATGCTAAATTTGTGATTTATCATGGCATTCGTCTCTAATTTCTTTATATTTATCAAAAACATTATTAGTTTTGCACCGTATAATGCAATGTTAACCACTTGAAATCATTCAGTAATCAACAAATAACATGATTTGATATGAAAAACCTCAAAAACCTTGCGATTTTTATTCTGGCAGCTGCAGTTCTGAGCAGTTGTGGTGGACTCAACAAGATGGTAAAAGATTCCGGAACTGTTGACTACCAGGTGACTCCCACTGTACTGGAAATGCACGGTGGTGAAGTGGACGTAAAGGTCGACGTAAACTACCCCGCTAAGTACTTCAACAAAAAGGCCGTTGTTACTCTAACTCCTGTTGTCAGGTACGAAGGTGGTGAGAAAGCTCTGGAACCACTTGTACTTCAGGGTGAAGATGTCACTGATAACTATAAGGTCATCGGTTACGATGGCGGTGGCAATGGTAGTGTATCTACCACATTTGCTTATGAGCAGCCCATGATGATGTCGGAACTTTACGTTACCGTTTCCGCTGCCATCAAAGATAAGACTGCTGATCTGGGAGATGTAAAACTCGCTGATGGTATTATAGCCACACCCGAGCTGGTATATAACAATCCGAAAACCATTCTCTTCGGCAACCAATTCAAACAAATTGTACCTGAGTCTTTCGAAGCTGACATCAAGTATGTCATTAACAGAGCTGATGTAAGAAGGTCTGAGATGAGCAAGGAAGAAATTGCCAAGCTGAACGAAACCATCAAAAAAACTGATGAGAACGAAAGGCTTGATCTTAAAGGCATTGAAATTTCCGCTTATGCTTCTCCCGACGGAGAATTGGATCTGAACACCAAACTGGCTGAAAAGCGTAAAATGACTGCTGACAAATATCTGGCAGGACAACTGAAGAAGGGTGAAATTGAGGTTGAGGAATCACTTTTAAGCACTCTGTCCACTCCCGAAGACTGGGACGGATTCAAGATGGCCATGGAAGCTTCTGACATCCAGGACAAGGAAATGATACTCCGTGTACTGAGCATGCATTCAGATCCAGTTGTACGTGAGCAGGAGATCAAAAATCTTTCGGCTGCTTATGAAGTAATCGCTGATGAGATCCTTCCCGTACTGAGAAGGTCCAAGTTTACTGTAAACATGGACAAAATCGGCTGGAGCGACGACGAGCTGAAAGACCTCTGGAAGAACAATGCCGATACCCTGGTACTGGAAGAGCTTCTTTATACTGCCACCCTTGTGGATGACCAAGAAACTCAGCTGGCCATTTACACCAAGGCTACTGAAGTATCTCCCGGATGTGTTCGCGCACACTCTAACAAAGGTAAAGTAGAATTTGCCATGGGTGATCTGGATGCTGCAGCTGCTTCTTTTGCTGCTGCCAAGGAGATCAATGATCACGACATCGTAAACAACAACCTGGGAGCAGTTTCTCTTAAGAACGGTGAAGTGGCTGCTGCCAAAGAAGCCTTTACTGCCTCCATGGGTGCTGGTAAAGACGTTAACTACAACCTGGGTATTGTAGGCATTAAGGAAGGTGACTATGAGACTGCTGCCAACTACTTTGGAAGCGAGACTTCTTACAATGCAGCACTTGCAACCTACCTGAAAGGAGACCTCGACGGTGCCTGGAGAATGTTGGCCAACATGGAAATGAGAGGCGGACTGGGTTATTACCTCAGGGCTATCGTTGCTGCCAATCAGGATAAACCTGAAGTGTGCTACGAAAACCTGAAGCTGGCTGTTGAGAATTGCGGTGATCCCCAATTCATCAAAAACCGTGCAGTGAAGGACCTTGAATTTGCCAAGCTCTTTGAAGAGCCTGCTTTCAAGGCAATTGTACAATAAGCATCAGAAAACGATCATAGAAGCCGTCCGGGGATTACCCGGGCGGTTTTTTTTTATACCCCTTTGAGACTTTGGCTTAGCTCCCAAATCACGATACCTGCAGCCACCGATATATTGAGCGAGTGCTTGGTCCCGAACTGAGGAATTTCAATACAGAGGTCGCTAAGGTCCACTACCTTCTGCTCCACGCCCCGAATTTCATGTCCGAATACCAGGGCATATTTCTGATCCTTGGATAAGTTCAGTTGATCCAGCATCACTGCACCTTCCGTTTGTTCTACACAAAGGATCTGAAAACCCTTTGCCTTCAAGTCGCTTATGGCCTCGATGGTCTCCTTTCTGTAATCCCATTCAACCGATTCGGTCGCACCCAGGGCGGTTTTGTGAATCTCTCGATGGGGAGGTGTGGCTGTAATTCCACACAGCATAATTCCTTCCAGCAGAAAAGCATCGGCAGTCCGAAACACAGATCCAATGTTATTAAGGCTCCTGACATTATCGAGTACTACCCACAGGGGAATTTTCTTCACTTGTTTAAACTCTTCCAGGCTCAGTCTTTCCAGCTCATCATTCAGCAGCTTTCTCATGCAAAAGATTTTCAGGCTAATTTACATATTTGACTTTAGACTTACCACCTTATACTTTCGGCCTTCCGGCCTTTTAACTGTCCCTTGTTTTGCTAAATTTGTAGAAACAACTTTGCACTATGAACATCCACGAATACCAGGGCAAACAGATCCTGAAACAATTTGGAGTTGCTATACCTTCCGGAGGTGTGGCCCACACGCCTCAGGAGGCTTATGATACTGCCCGCAATATCCAATCAGAAACCGGGGCCTGCACCTGGGCCGTAAAAGCACAGATACACGCAGGAGGCCGGGGTAAAGGAGGAGGTGTGAAAATTGCCAAATCCCTGGACGAAGTAAAGGCTTTCGCCGAAGAAATTCTGGGGATGACCCTGGTTACACACCAGACGGGTCCGGAAGGGAAGCTGGTACGTAAGGTATTGGTGGAACAGGGTATTTTTTATCCTGGCGATAGTGAGCCAGAAGAGTTTTATATGAGCGTTCTGCTGAATAGGGAAAGTGGTAAAAACATCGTTATGTATTCCACAGAGGGTGGTATGGATATTGAGGCCGTGGCGGAAAAAACTCCCCACCTGATTCATAAAGAGGAAGTGGATCCGGGTGCAGGTATGCAGGGATTTCAGGCAAGACGCATTGCCTTCAACCTGGGCCTGTCAGGCCAGGCATTCAAACAAATGAGCAAGTTTGCCATGGCTTTATATAAAGCCTACGAAAACTCGGATGCTTCCCTGTTTGAGATAAATCCGGTATTTAAGACCTCAGACAACCTGATTATGGCCGCCGATGCCAAGGTAAATATTGACGATAATGCCCTTTACAGGCATGCCGATTACGCTGCGATGCGCGATTTGAACGAAGAGGATCCCACCGAAGTGGAGGCCGGCAAGTTCAATCTGAATTTCATTAAGCTGGATGGAAATGTGGGCTGTATGGTCAATGGAGCCGGTTTGGCCATGGCAACTATGGACATCATAAAGCTCTCTGGTGGTGAGCCCGCCAATTTCCTGGATGTGGGTGGAACAGCCAATGCCCAAACGGTGGAAGCAGGCTTCAGGATCATCTTAAAAGACCCCAGTGTACAGGCCATATTGATTAATATCTTTGGAGGAATTGTTCGCTGTGACAGGGTTGCCCAGGGTGTGGTGGATGCCTACAAATCCATTGGTGAGATTAACATACCGGTGATCGTCAGGCTACAGGGCACCAACGCAGAGGAAGCCAAAGTGCTTATTGACAATTCAGGTCTTGAGGTACATTCAGCCATCACCCTGGAAGAAGCAGCAGGAAAGGTTAAGGAACTGGTTGTTTAGTCAGGGATCAGGCTACTTAGATCAGGCTTCTTTGATTAGGCCTCTCTTTTGCAGAAGAGCTTCCATCTGCTTTTGCAGTAAGGATGCTTCCTGGCGGGCCGCCTCCTCAAACTTATTGGTCACATCAGCATAGATAATGGATCTACTGGCATTGACCAGGAGACCACAACGATCGTTCATACCCCACTTTGCGACTTCCTCCAGGCTGCCTCCCTGACTGCCAACTCCCGGTACCAGCAGGAAATGCTCTGGGATGAGTTTTCTGATACCTGACAGGGCTTCAGCCTTTGTGGCTCCTACCACATACATGATGTTATTCACAGAACCCCATTCCGACGAGGTCTCAATGACCTGTTCGAACAGGGAACTCCCGTTTTGTAACTCCAGAAGTTGAAAATCCCTGGCTCCGTCGTTGGACGTGAGTGCCAGCAAGATAACCCATTTGCCTTCCATTTCGAGGTAGGGGGAAACGGAATCGACACCCATGTAGGGTGATAGTGTGATGGCATCAAAATCCAGGGTCTTAAAGAAAGCCTGGGCATACATATGGGAAGTATTCCCGATATCTCCCCTCTTGGCATCGGCAATGATAAAAATATCAGGATATTGTTTCCGAAGGTAATTTACTGTCATCTCCAGGCTCATGTGGCCCGCTGTACCCAATTTCTCATAAAATGCCAGATTGGGCTTATACGCTACAGCCAGATCATGGGTAGCATCAATGATCCGTTTATTAAATTCGAAAATGGGGTATTCATTATCGAGAAGCAACTTGGGGATCTTCTTGAAATCTGTATCGAGCCCTATGCAAAGAAAGCTCTTTTTACGCTGTATGATCCTGAATAATTCTTCTGCGTTCATCGGCTTATCTGTTATTGGATACCGCTCTCTTTCAACTTCTCGGCATTCTCGGCCATTTGCAGCTTCTCAATGACCTCTTTCAGATCCCCGTTAATGATGGCCTGCAAATTATAAAGAGTAAGATTAATCCGGTGATCTGTTACCCTGCCCTGGGGATAATTGTAAGTCCGGATCTTTGCCGACCGGTCACCTGAAGATACCATGGTCTTCCGCTGTGAAGATATCTCATCCATGCGTTTCTGATACTCCAGGTTATAAAGCCTGGTTTTCAGCTCCTTCATAGCCTTATCCAGGTTCTTTAACTGAGATTTTTCATCCTGACAGGTTACCACAATCCCGGTTGGAATATGGGTTAGCCGAATGGCGGAGTAGGTCGTATTCACCGATTGTCCTCCCGGACCGGAAGAGCAGTAAGTATCCTTTCTTATGTCGGCTTGTTTAACCTCAATTTCAAAATCTTCAGCTTCGGGCAAAACAGCCACTGTAGCGGCTGAGGTATGCACCCGGCCCTGAGTTTCGGTCTGGGGAACACGTTGTACCCTGTGAACACCCGATTCATACTTCATTACACCGTATACCCCGTCCCCGGTGACATTCATGATGAGTTCCTTATAACCACCTACGGTTCCCTCGGTAAAGCTGGTAGCCGAAGCCTTCCATCCCATGTCTTCAAAAAACTTGGAATACATCCTGTAAAGGTCTCCTGCAAAAATACTTGCTTCATCCCCACCGGTTCCGGCACGAATTTCTACAATGGCATTCTTATCGTCTTCCGGATCCTTGGGCAGGAGTAACAACTTGATTTCTTCTTCGAGGGGAGCCACCTGCTTTTGATAAAGCTCAAGCTCTTCCTTGGCCATTTCTTTTAGCTCCTCATCCTTTTCCTCGGATAGCATTTCCTTGGCACTATCGATATTGCTTAAGAGGTTTCTGTAGGTGTCCAAAGCTTCCACCACAGGCTCCAGCTGTTTGTATTCCCTGTTCAGAGGCACATACTTCTTCATATCGGATATGACAGCCGGATCGGTAATTAGCTGACCCACCTCTTCAAACCTGGCCTTAACCCCTTCTAATCTGGATAATATCATGTTCTCTCCCATACTGTCTCTCCTTAGTAAATAAACTCTCCCTGTTCTCCCCTGATGGTGAGTTTCTTTTGGGATCCTGGCTCACAAAAACCCACAATCTTGGCATCGATATTAAACTTTCCCGCCACTTCGATGATGTCAGCGGCGGCGGCTTCATTGGTATAAATTTCGAAGCGGTGTCCCATATTAAACACCTGGTACATCTCCTTCCAAGAGGTGCCGGATTCCTCCTGTATCATCCCAAACAGTGGTGGAACCGGGAATAGCCCATCTTTGATAATATGGACTCGGTCGGCAAAATGCAATACTTTTGTCTGCGCCCCTCCGGAACAGTGTATCATGGCACCGATACTGGCCCGATGATTCTTTAAAATCTCACTGATTACCGGTGCATAGGTTCTGGTCGGCGATAAAACCAGCTTCCCTGCATCCAGACCCACGCCCTCGATGGCATCGGTAAGATTCCTGGATCCGCTATAAACCAGGTCACTGGGAACATCTGGATCGAAACTTTCCGGATACTTCTTAGCCAGGTAGCTGCCAAATACGTCATGCCGGGCAGAGGTTAGCCCGTTGCTCCCCATGCCTCCATTATAGGTGTTTTCATAACTTGCCTGCCCCGACGAAGACAATCCCACGATCACCTGTCCGGGCTCTATCCTATTCTCAATGATATCGCTTCTCCTGGAGCGAGCCACTACCGTAGAATCTACAATGATGGTCCTTACGAGATCGCCCACATCGGCCGTCTCTCCGCCGGTACTGTAAATCGGAACGCCCAAAGCTCTTAGCTCGGCCAAAATTTCTTCTGTACCGTTAATCAGAGCTGAGATAACCTCACCGGGAATCAGGCTTTTATTTCTTCCAATGGTGGAAGATAGCAGGATATCACTGCTTATGCCCACGCACAACAGGTCATCGAGATTCATCACAATGGCATCCTGTGCAATGCCCTTCCAGACGCTCAGGTCTCCGGTTTCTTTCCAGTACATATAAGCAAGGGAAGATTTGGTACCGGCTCCATCGGCATGCATGACCAGGCAGTGATCCTCATCACCTGTTAACATATCGGGAATTACCTTACAAAAGGCATTGGGAAAGAGTCCTTTGTCCATATGCTTAATGGCCTGGTGTACATCCTCTTTGCCTGAAGATACTCCACGCTCAAGGTAACGGGAAGAATGACTCATTTCCTTTAGTTTTGTGGGATATAATCTGTAGATAGAACCCTGAATTCGGTGCGTCTGTTCACCTGGTGAGCTTTCTCCTGCAATTCAGCACCCTCAAGCTGATTGATAAATGCTTCGGTAAGCACGTCATCAAGTTCCAAAAACTCGTACTGTGCCCATACTTTTTCATCCACCACCTTGGGCTGAGACTCACCGTAACCCCGGGCTTGCAATCTGTCGGCAGCAATACCCTTGGATATGAGGTAATCCACCACCGATTGGGCTCTTTTCTGACTTAGCTCCTGGTTATCTGCGGGTGTCCCTCTCGAGTCGGTATGTGACATCAACTCGATGGTTACATTGGGATTATCATTGAGTGTCTCAACCAGGTTGTCCAGAGAAACCATGGATTCGGGCCTCAGGTCCCATTTGGCAAAATCATAAAAAATATTGGGTAACTCAATAACCTGTGTGATCGATGCCAGGTAAATGGTTACTTCAAAGTCTCTACTCTGATCAAGTCCGCGGGTCGATTCCCGCTCTTTGCCATTGAGATATCCAGGCTGACTGGCAATAAAGACATAATCGGTACCGGGTTTGAGCATAAATCGAAAGCTTCCTTCATCTCCCGTATTGGTTTCTACGGTAATTCCGTCACTTCCCACCGATTTCACCACAGAATTCGGCAAAATTTCATCGTTACGCTCATCCTTCACGACTCCGGTTACTGAAAATTCCAGAGGAGGCAATACAAAGGAAAATATCTCATCGTTGCCCCTCCCCTTCCTGGAAGAACTAAAGAATCCACGTTCCACCTCTTTTTCAAATACAATTCCAAAGTCATCTTCGGGTGAGTTGATGGGTGGTTTCATGTTTTCCAGTCTCCAGGATTTACTCTCGTCCAAGGTGGCTCTGAAAATGTCCAGTCCACCAAGACCTACCCGGCTATCGGAAGAGAAATACAGTGCTCCGTCGTCATGAACAAATGGATACAGCTCATTGCCCGGAGTATTGATTTCTTCTCCGAGGTTCACCGGTGAACCCCATGATCCACCCTCGCTGTCGCGGCTTACTTTCCATATATCGTTCTCACCCAGTCCCCCGGGCATATCAGAAACAAAATAAAGGGTTAGTCCGTCGGGAGAAATGGCCGGGTGGGCAGTGCTAACACTGTCCCCCAGAGATTCCAGTTCAACCCTGGGTTGGGACCATTCGCCTCCACTCAGGGTAGAACTCAGAATCTGACAACCCAATTGCTGATTCTTTCCTTTTTTACATTGGGTCATATAAAGAGTGGTAAAGTCCGATGCGGCATTGGGCGTGCCGTCCTCAAACTCGGAATTAAGGCTTTCCACCGGGACCGGTATGCTCCATTTCCCTTTTCTGTCTTTGCTGGAAGAGAAAAGATCTGCAAAATTCTGACCTGTAGCTCCGTGGGTTTCATTCCCGGTAGCATCTTCCCGGGTCGAAGTAAAAAAGACTTCGTTGTAATCGTCACTTACAAAAGCTGGACTGAAATCTCTTTGTCTGGAGTTAAAATAGCGCATATTCTCCACGATATAACCCGTGGGGTTATCAATCCAAAGCAGGGCAGCTTCACAGGATTCAATGCCTACAGAACCTCTGGGATCGTCCGGCACAAGGTCCTGGTATTTTTTGAACTGCTCCTCTGCATCCTCGTACTTCTCGTTTATGAGCATCATTTGTCCGTAGCGAAGGAAAATAATGGGATCCTGGTAATCCTCCCTGACTGCCTTTTTGTACCAGAGTTCGGCCGAACGGGCCTGACCAAGAATCCTGTAACATTCTCCAATCTTGAACAGAACAGCAGTTTTCTGAGTCTTATCGCTCACCTTATTATAAGCGTTCTTATAAAGATCGATGGCTTCAAAATATTCTCCTGCCTCAAAGGCTGCCTGTGCCCTGGAATCTTTTTGCTTCTTTTGTCCCTCTGCTGGCGTAGCCACCAGAATAGCAGCTATCATGGCCAGGGAAATAAATCTTAGGAAATTATTCATCTTAGCTTAGCCCTTTAATCAGTTGGATAAAATTACCTTTTTTTTCTATGATAATAAAACGTGAGTTTTCCCCATTTATTGGGGATTAAGCAGCGGGCCAAAGCTGTTAGCAATCAGGTGATCAAAAAGAAAAGAAAAAGGCCTCTCCGCCGCGGCGGAAAGGCCTTTTACCATTTGGCTAATTAAGCGGGTTAGCTTGAAAAGAGTAATTCCCTGTATTTGGGCAATGGCCAGATCTCGTCGTCTACAATGAGCTCGAGCTTGTCAATATGGTAACGGATTTTATCCAGGTAGGGAGCAACCTTTTTGGAATATGCTTTGGATTTTTCCTTCTCATCATCCATCTTATTGGCAACTTTCCTGGCATCAACCATCTCGTTTACACCAGTTTTGATAGCCGTAACATGATCTGAGATCTCTTTGATCAGTTCGATTCGGTTACCAGCCAGTTGCTTATATTCCTCGCCATAAATCTCCTTCAATCCAAGCACATTTTGCACCAGCCTGTTCTGATATTTCACAGCAGTAGGCACAATGTGGTTGATGGAAAGATCTCCCAGCACCCTGGCTTCAATCTGGATCTTCATGGTATACTGCTCAAACATTACCTCAGTGCGACCTTCCAGTTCCGCCTCTGAGAAAATACCCAGATCGAAGAAGAGCTTCTTGGACTTATCAGTCAGGTAAGCTGAAAGCGCTTCGGGAACATCGGTTACATTGGTAAGGCCTCGTTTGGCAGCTTCCTTAACCCAATCGTCGCTGTAGTTATCACCCTCGAAGCGAATGGCCTTGGATGCAATAATATACTCCCTGAGTACCTGGAAAATGGCTTCGTCTTTTTTGACACCCTTATCGATGAGCTCATCAACTGTTTTCTTGAACTCATTCAGCTGAGCAGCCACTGCCGCATTCAGAACGGTCATTGGTGTAGATGGATTACAACTTCCACCTACTGCCCTGAACTCAAAACGGTTTCCGGTAAATGCAAAAGGAGAGGTCCGGTTACGATCCGTATTATCCAGAAGGATCTCAGGGATCTTACCGATATCCAGTTTCAGGGCGGTCTTCTCATCCGGACTCATCTTCTTGCTGGTCACCTGCTCTTCCAGTTGGTCAAGCATGGCCGATACTTCAGTTCCCAGGAAACAGCTTAGGATGGCAGGAGGAGCTTCATTGGCTCCCAGGCGGTGTGCATTGGAAGCAGAAGCAATACTGGCCCTTAAAAGGTCCTGGTGATCAAATACAGCCTTGATGGTATTTACCACATAGGTGAGGAACTGGAGGTTGGATTTGGGATTTTTACCGGGCTTATGCAGAACCACTCCTGTGTCGGTAGCCAGAGACCAGTTATTGTGTTTCCCGGTTCCATTAATTGCCTGGAAGGGCTTTTCATGGAAGAGTACACGGAAACCGTGATGTCTGGATATTTTCTTCATCAGGTCCATGATCAGCACGTTGTGATCCACAGCCAGATTGCACTCCTCAAATATAGGGGCAAGTTCGTACTGGTTGGGAGCCACCTCATTGTGTCTTGTGGTCACGGGTATTCCCAGTTTATAAGATTCGGATTCCAGGTTGTGCATAAATGCAGTGACTCTTTCCGGAATGGATCCGAAATAGTGGTCATCCAACTGCTGGTCCTTGGCCGAAGCGTGCCCCATCAGGGTACGACCAGTGAGCGCCAGGTCGGGTCTGGCATAATATAAGGCCTCATCGATCAGGAAATACTCCTGTTCCCAACCCAGGTTGG
>Ga0180435_10001122_pt1 | contig 28110 bp, 20 predicted proteins | sample SS_ome_3_FD_132467 | JGI IMG/M metagenome (GOLD analysis project Ga0180435, IMG submission 132467) | Hypersaline lake sediment archaeal communities from the Salton Sea, California, USA - SS_3_S_1 metaG | ecosystem: Environmental > Aquatic > Non-marine Saline and Alkaline > Hypersaline >... | reverse complement strand
CGTGATTGACGAGGTGGAGTTGTTTGACTTCATGGAAAGCGAACTGCGCGATGGGACCGGGGTCCTGGTCGATGCACGTACGCCTTCGTGGCACAAGAAAGGTACGATCCCCGGATCGGTCAACCTGCCGTTTACCCAGTTATCCAAGGCGATTGATGACCCCGAGATGGTCGAGGCGCTGGAGTTGCTTGGAGCCAAGGAGCGCGGCGAAGTCGGTGCCCTGGACAAGTTGATGGAAGATTGGGGGTGGGCTGACAATCCCTACCTGACGGAAGATTGGGATTTCACCCAGGCAAAGAGCGTTGTGGTCTGGTGCAATGGTCCCGCCTGTGGCCAGTCGCCGCGCGCAATTCGAGGCTTGCTCAACGTCGGGTATCCCGCCGATAAGATCAAGTACTACCGTGGTGGCATGCAAATGTGGCAGATGTGGGGTCTGACCACGGTTGTGCCGAACTAACAGCAAAGCAATAGAGGGAACGCTGTGAGTAGTGACGACGCGATGGAATTCGGTGGCTTGAAGGTAATGGTCATCGATGACAGCAAGACGATCAGGCGGACTGCCGAAACCTTGCTGAAGAAAGCCGGCTGCGAAGTGTTGACGGCGGTGGACGGTTTTGAGGCATTGTCCATCATTGCGGACAACAATCCGGACCTCATTTTCGTCGACATCATGATGCCGCGTCTCGATGGTTATCAGACCTGTGCTCTCATAAAACACAACGAGATGTATAGCGATACCCCGGTGATCATGCTCTCAAGCAAAGACGGTCTTTTCGATCGTGCCCGCGGGCGTATCGTGGGTTCCGAACAGTACCTCACCAAACCATTTACCAAGGACGAATTGCTCGATGCGATTCGTCGCTACGCCGTCAAGGCAGCGTGATATGGCAAAAATCCTGATTGTCGATGATTCGCCGACCGAACAGTACGTTCTGGCTCAACACCTGCAGAATGCTGGTCACCAAACGGTAACCGCCAATGACGGCGAGGAAGGGCTCATTGCGGCAAAGAATGAGCAACCGGACCTGGTGCTGATGGACGTGGTTATGCCAGGGCTGAATGGTTTCCAGGCTACGCGCAAGCTCAAGCGCGACCCGGCGACTGCGCAGATGCCGGTCATCATTGTCACCACCAAGGATCAGGACACTGATCGTGAATGGGGATTGCGACAAGGTGCCAGTGACTACCTGGTCAAGCCCGTGGAGGCCGCTGAATTGTTGGACAAGGTCGGGCAGTTGCTCGGTTGATGCGATGAGCGAACAGAACCCGGTCAAGACGCCGCGCGAACTGATGCTGCTGCTCGCTGATATCGAGCAGCGTAGTCATAGCAGTGCGCTGGGACTGCCGGAGACCGAGGTGCATGAGCAGGTCTGGGATGGGCTCGCCTTCAGTGTCGGCGGTGTTCGCGTGGTAGCCGCGATGGACGAGGTTTCGGAAATGCTGCCTTATCCGGAAGGCATTACGCTGGTGCCGGGGGCAAAGCCTTGGATGATGGGCTTGGCCAATATTCGCGGCAGTCTGATGCCGGTAATTGATTTGCAGCTTTATCTGGGCGCCAAGCCAGTAGTGCCAAGCAAGCTGGCGAGAATGCTGGTGGTGCGTATGCGTGGCTTGGCAGCAGGGTTGCTGGTGCCGTCCGTACAGGGTATGCGTCACTTTGGCGAAGAGCAGCGCTTGAGCAATGCACGCATGAAAGGGGCGCTGGGTGAATACGTCTACGATGCGTTTTCCGTTGATGGCCAGCTATGGCCTGTATTCAGTTTTTCGGCGCTGACGGCGGATCCGGGGTTCCGGGTGGCCGCGGCTTGAATGAAGAAGATTGGTCAACTCCTGATGCAGGGGTTGCAAGCAAAAAAATGACGCTTTTTGAGCGGGGATATCGGCAAACCCGAACTGTCGCGATTGCGAACGGGTGGACGATTGAACCAGGGGAGTCCAAATGAAACGTACTGTTAAAAGCACCAGCGGTGGCAACCGTACCGTACCGGTACTGGCTGTTTTGCTGCTGATCACTATTGTGGCAACAATGGTTGCTTTCATACAGGTGGAAAAACAGAAGCGAAACCAGGAACAGTATCTGCTGCGTACAACTGAGCAGCAGGTATTGGCCCAGAAAATCGCAAAGTTCGCCATTGAGGCAGCCCGCGGCAACGACCAGTCGTTTGTTTCCCTACGTTCCACGCGAGACCGTTTTACCCAGTTGCTGGATGAACTCAAGAATGGTTCTCCGGTAATCGATTTGCCAGCCTCTCCGCTGGAGGTCAAGGACTCCCTGCGCAGTGTCGAAAGCAGCTGGCTGGAACTGCGTGCGCATGCTGACGAGATTCTCAGCGCACAGGAAGCGATTCTGTCTATCGACGAATTTGTCGCCGTGATCAATGAATTCATCCCCCAGTTGCAGGAGGTATCGGACCAGGTGGTGCGACTGTTGGTCAAGAGCAAGACAGAGCCCCGCCAGATCTACGTGGCGGCTCGCCAGTTGATGTTGGCGCAGCGTATCGAGAACAACGTCAACCGTGTACTTGACGGTGGTGCTGCAACAGCTGCGGCCATCGATCAGTTCAGTCTGGACGCAGAGCTTTTCGGGCGAGTCCTCGAGGGCATGCTCAAAGGTGACAATCGTCTCAACATCGCGGCGGTCGCGGATGCCGAGGGCCAGAAGCGTTTGCGCGAAGTGGCTATTCTGTTCAGCTCGGTCAATGACCACGCGGCGGAAATCGTGGAAACCACGCCGACGATCCTGCCGGCCCTGGAATCTGTCGGCGAACTGAGTCCTTCGTCGGACAAACTGGATGAGGCTACCGGGGAATTGATCGCAGCATACCGCGCCACCAGCGGTGTTCAGCTTGGGCCGGTCACCCTGGGGCCGGCGCTGGTTACCCTGCTCGGCGTGATAGCAGCGGTGTTGCTCGTCATCCTGGGTATTGCGTTGTTGCGTGAAGCCCGTGCCCGCGAGGAAGAGGCCAGTATCAAGAACCAGCGCAACCAGGAGGCGATCCGTCGTCTGCTCGACGAGATGATGGATCTGGCGGATGGTGACCTTACTATCGAAGCAACGGTAACCGAGGATATCACCGGCGCCATCGCAGACTCGGTCAACCAGGCGGTGGAAGAGATGCGCGGCCTGGTAACCACCATCAACGAGACTTCGGTACGGGTATCTGCCTCGGCACAGGAAACCCGTGCCACGGCAATGCATCTGTCGGAAGCATCCGATCATCAGCGCGACCAGATCGTCAACGCTTCGGGCATCGTTAAGAAGATGTCTGACACGATGAGTGAAATGGCAGACAAAGCGAACAATTCAGTCAGCATCGCCCGTCAATCGCTGGATATCGCGAACGATGGTGGCGAGACGGTGCGTGCCACCATTGATGGTATGGACAACATTCGCGACCAGATCCAGGAGACGTCGAAGCGGATCAAGCGTCTTGGTGAGTCTTCCCAGGAAATCGGCAACATCGTTGAGCTGATCGAGGATATCGCAGACCAGACCAACATCCTGGCGCTCAACGCAGCAATGCAGGCCGCGATGGCCGGTGAAGCGGGACGTGGTTTCGCGGTAGTTGCCGACGAGGTACAGCGTCTCGCGGAGCGATCCACCAACGCGACCAAGCAGATCGAAGCGCTGGTAAAAACCATCCAGGCCGACACCAACGAAGCGGTCATTTCCATGGAGGCGTCGACCTCGGAAGTGGTTGCCGGTGCGGAACGGGCGGAGGCCGCAGGTGAGGCGCTCAAGCGTATTGAGGAGGTTTCCGGACAGATCGCCGGCGAGGTTGAAACCATCGCAGCCGTTGCCGCCACCCAGTCTGCAGATGCTCGGTCGATCGACGACACCATGCGAGTCATCCAGGAGATTACCAACCAGACCTCGGAAGGCACCGGCCAGACCTCGCAATCCATCGAGATGCTGGCGAGCATGTCGGAAGAACTGCGCAACACTGTTGCCCGTTTCCGTCTGCCGGAAGATACCGGCGCCGGGATGGCATCCTGACTCCAGACTGGCGAGTAACGGGCAGAACCAGAGACGATGACACCAGACCCGACACAAGAGCACAGCGGCCTGCGTTGGATACGCGGAGACCTGGATGAGACGCTGCGCCAGGCGCGACTGCAACTCGAGGACTTTGTCGAGGAGGAAACCGACAGCCTGGAGCAATGCGTGCGCCATCTGCACCATGTGCATGGTTCGCTGGAGGTCGTTCAGGTCTACGGCGGCGCCATGTTGGCGGACGAGCTGGAACAACTTGCGCAGGCACTCGCGGAAGACCAGGTCGATCGCCCGGATGCTGCCGCGGAAGTACTCATGCTGGGAATGGTGCAACTTCCCGCTTACCTGGAGCGAATCGAAAGCGGCGAGCCGGATATTCCCCTGATCCTGTTGCCGTTGATGAACGATTTGCGGGCATCCCGCGGTGCTCCGCTGGTATCGGAGATCACGCTATTCGCACCCAAGCTGGACAGCGTCATAGCTTCGGAAGAGGTGATCCTGGGCAGCGGTAACCCGGCCCTGGCCGGGTTGGTCAAAGATCGACGCCCACATTTCCATCGAGGAATGCTCAATTGGTTCCGCGATGCCGACGCACATCGTGGCCTGGCGCAGATGCGCGATGTTTTCGAGGAGCTGTCGAGCGAGGCCAGAACCGCGCGCATGCGCCGCCTGCTGGATGCCTCTGAAGCGCTGGTCGTTGCGCTGCAGGAAGATTCGCTGGAGGCCAGCGTTGCGCTCAAACGCCTGTTTGGTGAACTCGATAGAGTGTTCAAGCGCATTATCGACGAAGGGGAAGAGGCGGCCGCGCGTGACTTCCCCCTGGACCTGCTAAAGAACCAGCTGTATTTCATTGCGCGCTCGGACTCTGATGATCCGATCGTCCAGGCAGTGCGTCGTTCGGCGGATCTGGCCAACAGTTTCCCCGACCTGTCGGTCGAAGATGTTCGCGCAGGACAACTGGGCGGACCCGGCAAGGAATTGTTCGACGCGGTTGGTGAGGCGTTGCGTGCGGACATGCAGCTGGTCAAGGACCAGTTGGATCTCTACATGCGCGGTGCGCGGGATGATTTCACGCGCCTGCAGGAACTGATTGATCCGGTGCGCCGAATCGCCGATACGCTTGGCATGGTAGGGCGTGGTGAATTGCGCGCGCGCCTGGTGCCGCATTGCGAGCGCCTGGGGGTCCACGTGGACCAGAAGCAGGAACCGGAAGAAGCCGAATTGATGGGGCTGGCCGGGGACCTCCTGTTCGTGGAGTCTGCCTTGTCCGCTCTCGACGAAGCCCCTGCGTTGGGCGCAAACGTTGACGCTGGAGAGGGTGCGCCTCTGCTGCAGAGCATGTCCAGCGGTGAGTTCAACGAGCACGTGCAGGCCGCCGTCGACCAGGCATTCGTCGAGCTGGCCAAAACCAAGGACGCTATTTTGCAGTTCCTCGGCAAACCCGAAGAGGCCACCATTCTCGATGCGGTACCCAACCGGCTGCACAGCGTCGCAGGTGTCTTGACGATCCTGGAACAGCCACAGGCCTCGGGCTTGATGGAAGACCTGCGTAGTTACGTTGCCGATCTTGCTTCCGGTGAGCGTGAGCTGCCGGACCTGGAGGAACGCGAGGCCATCGCTGACCTGGTCAGTGGCGTCGAGTACTACATGGAGTCGGTTGTCGAGCGTAAGCCCGATCATCAACATGCACTGGACGTGGCCACGGTAGCTTCGCAGCAACTCGGCCTGGGCGAACAGGCGTTGTCCGGGGAGGCGGAGCAGCCGGAAGAAGATGCGGGCCAACAGGTTGCCGCCACCGAGCAAGCTGCTGTGCCGCCCGAAGAGGCGCAGGAGGCCGAGCCGACTTCGGCAGTGGATGATATCGATTCGGAAATCCTCGAGATATTCGTCGAGGAGGCGCGGGAGGAACTGCAGGCCATCCGCGAACACTACCCGCTTTGGCGCGAGAATTCCGAGGAACAGGAACACCTCACCAGGGTTCGGCGTGCCTTCCATACGCTTAAGGGCAGTGGTCGCCTGGTTGGTGCTATGCAGATCGGCGAGTTTGCCTGGTCCGTAGAGAACCTGCTGAACCGGGTTATTGACGGCACTGTACATGCCACGCACGAAGTCTTCGATCTGCTCGACAAGGTTGTTGATGTGTTGCCGTCAATGATCGATGAGCAAGAGCAGGGTGCCTCGCAAAGGACATCGGTTGCAGCCATCGAGGAGCGCGCCTTCCAATTGGCCAGCGGCACCCGCGTGGCTGCGAATGAACCAGCGGAAGCGTTAGCTGAATCGGCAGAATCGCAAGTCGAGCCAATAGCTGCAGAGGCGCCCGAGCCCGTTGAGGATGCTGCGCAGGAAAGCGTCGAGCAGGGGCTGGTTGCGGAGGAACCGGAAGCTCCGGTTGAGCAGATGGCTGAATCTGCAGAGCCAGAGCCAGAGGTTGTGACACCGGAAGAGTTGCCGGTTGCCATCGATGCAGAGTCCGACCTGTCGATGGACGAGACTTTGGACCTGGAGGAGGTTGACCTTCCCCTGCCGGAGACGGTCGAACTCGAAGATGCCTCGCAGGTTATGGACGAGATCGAATCGCTGGCGCTCGATCAAGACAGCGAAGAGCTGGACCTGAGTAGCGACGAACTCATCCTGGAGAACCTTGATGAAACCATCGAGGAGTTGAGCAGCGATGAACTGACATCTGATTCGGTGCTCGAAGGGTTTGACCTGGGTGAAGAGCTGACCGTCGAAGGCCTGATGGAGGAAGCACCCGAGTCCGTGCAGGACGAGGTGGCAGAACTCGAAGGGGAGGTTGAGTCCATCCTCACGCCCTCCTCGGAAGAAGAGGCGCCGATTGCGCTGGATTCGGGCCTGCATGATATTTTTACCAACGAGGCCAACCTGCATCTCGAGACCATCGGGGAGTTCATCCACAACTGCCGGGGATTGGCCAACGGCTGCGTGATCAGCGAAGAACTCAAGCGTGCGTTGCATACCTTGCGCGGCAGTTCCCACATGGCCGATGTCGACTCGATGGCTGCGTTGGCGGCAAGCATGGAGAACTGGGCGAATCTGTTGTGTGCCTTGGAAAGGCGTACCGACGCGGCCAATATCGACATGCTCGAACGCGGGCACTATGTCCTCGGTGCGTTGCTCAAGGCGATCAACCAGCCGGGTGCGAACCTGCCATCCTGGCAGCCCCTGCAGCGCGAGTTTGAGCAACAGGTCGAGTTTTTTGAGCAGGAGTTGGCCGAGACCGTCGAGGTTGACGAGTCCTCTTTGTATGACCCCGAACTGGTCGAGATTTTCCTGGAAGAAGCGCAGGAGATTTCCGAAGGCCTGGAGAAGGACTGGGACGAGTGGCAGTCGCGCCCGGACGACCTGTTGCCGGTCGCGCAGTTGCAGCGCCACCTGCACACCATCAAAGGTGGCGCTCGCATGGCCGGCGTGACGCCCATCGGGGATCTTGCGCACGCGATGGAGTCCTTGTTCGAAAGTATTGTCGAACGACGCGTGGAGGTTGACCGTCAGCACCAGGCACTGGCGCGGCATGCCCTCGATCAACTGGCCAACCAGATCGAGGCGCTGCAGAAACGTGCCACGCTGGAGGATCCCGCTGCGATGGTGGAGCGTCTCGAGGCGGCCGCTCGCGGAAAGGCATGGGAGCCTGTCGAAGTGTCGCCTGAGGCGGTTGCGGAACCAGTGGTCGAGTTGCGTCCACCTCCCGAGGAGCCTTCGGAAGAGGTGTCCAGCGACGACAGCTTCGACATGACCAGCGATACCCTCGACGTCGAGATGGATGGTCGAACCACCGACCTCCCGAGCGAAAGCGGCAGCATAGATAGCTCCAGTATGTTCAATGAGTCGCATCTGCTGACCGATTCCGAGTTGTTGGGGGAGTCGAGTCATCGTTCGGCGGCCTCGCTGCTGATGCACGAAGGGGGCGACGGTGGTGTTGGCGCGGTACTGCAGGAAGATTCGCGGATTATCCAGTTCCCGGCGCGTGGCCGGCATGCTGAAGCGGAGGAGCAGGAGGAGATCCGTCGCCCACCACCGCCGGAAGAGAAGCCGGAAGCCAGCAAGGCCTCGCAGGAGAGAATTCGCGTACGTGCCGAACTGCTGGACCAGATGGTCAACAATGCCGGTGAAGTCAGCATTTATCGCGCTCGCCTGGAGCAACAGAACAAGACCTTCGGTTTCAACCTGGATGAATTGGGGGCGACGATCGAGCGCCTGCGCGGGCAGCTGCGTAACCTCGAAATAGAAACCGAGGCGCAGATCCTCTCCCGTTATGAGCGCGAGCATGACGGTGATGTTCCGGCCGGCTTCGACCCGCTGGAGATGGACCGCTATTCGACCATTCAGCAGCTGTCACGTGCCCTTTCGGAGACTGTGAACGACCTGGGCAGTATCGGTGTGACTCTGGGCGAGCTGAATCGCGATTCGGATACCCTGCTGGTGCAGCAGGAACGTGTCACCAACGACCTGCAGGATGGCCTGTTGCGCACACGCATGGTGCCGGTGGCCAGCCGCACCTCGCGACTACAAAGGGTCGTGCGCCAGACGGCACATAGTCTCGGCAAGGAGGCCGAGCTCCACGTGATCGGTGGGGAAGGTGAGATGGACCGCGCGATCCTGGAACGCATGATGGCTCCGCTGGAACATCTCCTGCGTAACGCCGTGGCGCACGGTATCGAAACGCCGGAGCAGCGCAAGGCAGCCGAGAAACCGGAAGTCGGCAAGGTCTCGCTGGTGATGAGTCGCGAAGGGGCCGACGTGGTTTTGAGCGTTTCCGATGATGGCCGTGGACTGGATCGCGACGCCATTCGGGCAAAGGCCGTGGAACGCGGCCTCATTGAACATGAAGCGGAGTTGGATGATAACGCCCTGGAACAGATGATCCTGGGTGCCGGTTTCTCTACCGCCAACGAAGTCTCGCAAATCTCCGGGCGCGGTGTCGGCATGGATGTGGTCATCAGCGAGGTCAAACAACTCGGTGGTAGCCTGGATCTCGATTCACAACCCGGGCGTGGTTCCAGTTTCACCATTCGCCTGCCGTTTACCCTGGCAATTACCGAGTCTTTGCTGGTGACCTCCGGTGAAGACGTTTACGCGGTGCCACACAGCGCGATCGATGGTGTTGTAAGGATCAGCAGAGCCGATCTCGAGGCCTGCTATCGTGGTGAACGCGACAACTTTACCTATGGCGGCCGTGACTACGTCGTGCGCTACCTGGGTAGCATGCTCGGTGCCGCCCGTCCTGTGCTGCACGAGGGCGAGCGATGGTTCCCGCTGTTGCTGGTGCGCTCGGGCGAGCATCGCGTCGCTGTGCATGTCGACAGTCTGTTGGGCAACCGTCAGATCGTCGTCAAGTCGGTCGGCGCGCAGCTGAGTACGGTGCGCTGGTTTACCGGCGGCACCATTCTGGCGGACGGAAGGATTGCCCTGATTCTCGACGTCAACAGCCTGGTTCGTCATGAAACCGCGCAGCACTCGGCGGTGCTGGCAGAGCCGGAGCCGGAAGCAGCCGGTAGCGTCAAGGTGATGGTGGTGGATGATTCGATCACCGTGCGCAAAGTGACCACGCGCCTGCTGGAGCGCCACAATATGCAGGTCATCACTGCGAAGGATGGTGTCGACGCGGTAGGCATACTGCAGGAAGAGCGTCCAGACGTGATGTTGCTGGACATCGAGATGCCGCGCATGGATGGTTTTGAGCTTGCCCGTCACATGCGCAGCATGCAGGAGCTCAGACATATCCCGATCATCATGATTACCTCGCGCACCGGCGAAAAACACCGTAACCTGGCGTTGGAACTTGGTGTGAAGCGCTATCTCGGTAAGCCATACCAGGAAGCGGATCTGCTGGAAAATATCTACACGGTTCTGGCCGAGGTGGATCATGACTGATGTGGATCAGCCTTTGCCCTCGGAGCTTCGCGGGGTGTTGATTCAGTTGCAGGGCGAGCAGCTTTTGCTGCCGAACGCTGCCGTCGCCGAAGTGATCGATTACCGAGAACCGGAAAGCAAGGAAGGAGCGCCAGCATGGTTCCTCGGATCCACCAATTGGCGGCAACGCAACCTGCCGGTGGTACGACTGGAGAGGCTTCTGGGCGACGAGGATCCCGGGAGCAGTCAGCGTCGGCGGATTGTTGTTTGTCATACGCTCAGCGAGACGGCACAACGTCCTTTTATAGGCATTGTGGCGAGTGCCATTCCGCGCCTGGTGCGGGTGCGCGAAGAGCTCTTGCAGGGAAAACCGGGTGTTGATGAAGAGTCGGCCCTGGTGCATGCGCGGCTCAACTTCGATGGCCAGGACGCCCTGATTCCCGACCTGGGGGAATTGGAACGCCAGGTCAGCGAGATGGCCTGAACATTCAGGCAACTTTCACTCGCGGAAATCGCCCCACAATGCCTGGATGACGGAGAGCGCCGCCAGGGGCGCCGTTTCGGTTCGCAGGACTCGCGGGCCCATGCGCGCGCTGCGCAGTCCAGAGCGTAGCGCAAAGTCTCTTTCCTGTGGCGACAAGCCTCCTTCAGGCCCCACCAGCAAGGCAAGCTTGTCGCCTGGCGTATCCAGGTTGACCAGCGGTGTGGTTGCGCGATGGTCAAGGAGAACGCCATTGCCTTGAAAAGTCTCCAGCCAATCCGCCAGGGATTGCGCGCGGTGCAGTTGTGGCAAACGGCTGCGTCCGGATTGTTCACAGGCGTGCCGAATCACCCCATACCAATGATCGTGACGCTTGTGCAGGCGTTCTCCTTTCAAATGCACCATGCTGCGCTCGGTGAATAGGGGGGTAATACTGCTGACGCCGAGTTCCACCGCTTTCTGGATGCTGAAATCCATGCGTTCGCCACGCGAGATGCCGATCGCCAGGCTGATCAAAAGTGCCGGTTGCGGTTCCTGATGAATGACCTCCAGCACATCTGCAGTACAGAGTTGTTTGCCGACGTCGTGCAGGCGTGCCGCAAAGTCCCGCCCGCTGCCGTCAAACAAAACCAGCGGGTCGCCAGTTTTCAGGCGCAGTACCTTGAGCAGGTGGCGACGCGCATCGTCGTCCAAGGGCACGCGACTGTGCTCGTGCAGTTGCTCCGCAACGAAGATCCGGCTGGTGCGCATGCTTGCAGGCGCGGCCTTACAGGCCGAGGTTGTCCCACAGTGCCAGGGTCGGTGTGGATTGGTTCATGGTGTAAAAGTGTAGGCCAGGGGCACCCTGCGTCAGCAGTTGCTCGCACAGCTTCGTCACCACCTCGAGGCCGAAGGCGCGAATGCTCTCAACATCATCGGCGTAGCCTTCCAGGCGCTTGGCCACCCAGCGTGGAATCTCTGCACCACAGGCGTCGGAGAATCGCTTGAGGTTGCTGTAATTGGTGATCGGCATGATGCCCGGCACGATCGGGATATCGATACCCAAACCGGTACACTGCTCGACGAAGTGGGCGTAGGCATCCACGTTGTAGAAGTACTGTGTGATCGCGCTATTCGCTCCGGCATCGACCTTGCGTTTGAAGTTTTCCAGGTCGCTGGCAAAGTCCGGTGCCTGCGGATGCATCTCCGGGTAGGCAGCCACTTCGATATCGAAATGCTCACCAAAATGGGTGCGGATAAGGGCTACCAGCTCGTTGGCATAGGCCAGGTCGCCGCCACCCATGCCGGTGCCCGAAGGGCGGTCTCCCCGCAGTGCGACGATTCGGTGGATGCCCTGGTTTTTATAGCGCTGCAGGATATCCACGGTTTCACCGATGCTGTTGCCGATGCATGTCAGGTGCGGGGCAGTATCGATATCCTGTTCACGTAGCCAATCCACGGTTGCAAAGGTATTGGTTTGCGTTGAGCCACCGGCACCATAGGTACAGGAGAAGAACGCCGGGTTCTTTTCGTTGAGCGCAGCGACCGTGTTGCGCATGTTGTCGAAACCCTTCTCGGTCTTGGGCGGGAAGAGTTCGAAGCTGAATGTCTTGTCTGTCATAAGGCCTCCAGCCACCGGCAGCGGTTGACTGCCGGCGGCGCAAGCGGGCTGCTCAGTAGCGGTAGTGATCCGGCTTGTACGGGCCTTCCACCGGGACACCGATGTAGTCGGCCTGATCCTGGGTCAGGGTGGTCAGCTTGGCGCCGATCTTGTCCAGGTGCAGGCGGGCCACCTCTTCGTCGAGTTTCTTCGGCAGTATGTATACGCCGACCGGGTATTCGTCGGTCTTGGTGAACATCTCAATCTGTGCCAGCACCTGGTTGGTGAAGGAGTTGGACATGACGAAGCTTGGGTGGCCGGTGGCGCAGCCCAGGTTCACCAGGCGACCTTCTGCCAGCATGATGATGCGCTTGCCGTCAGGGAAGATGATGTGGTCCACCTGCGGCTTGATGTTCTCCCACTCGTACTTCTGCACGCCGGCGATGTCGATCTCGTTGTCGAAGTGGCCGATGTTGCACACGATGGCTTGGTCTTTCATCGCGGCCATGTGGTCGTGGGTGATGATGTCCTTGTTGCCAGTAGTGGTGACATAAATGTCCGCAATGCCAGCCGCATCATCCATGGTGACCACGCGGAAGCCTTCCATTGCCGCCTGCAGCGCGCAGATCGGATCGATCTCAGTGACCCATACGGTGGCTCCGAGGCCGCGCAGCGATTGTGCGGAACCTTTGCCTACGTCCCCGTAGCCGCAGACCACGGCGATCTTGCCGGCGATCATCACGTCGGTGGCGCGCTTGATGCCGTCGACCAGCGATTCGCGGCAGCCGTACAGGTTGTCGAACTTGGACTTGGTGACCGAGTCATTGACATTCATGCCCGGGAACAGGAGCTTGCCGTCCTTGAACATCTCGTACAGGCGGTGCACGCCGGTGGTGGTCTCTTCGGTAACCCCTTTGATCGACTCAGCCATCTTGTTGTAGCGCTGCGGGTCTTCTTCCAGGCTGCGCTTAAGCACACCCAGGATGACCTTCCATTCTTCGGCGTCGCCTTCCTGTGCATCCGGTACGCCGGAATCGGCGTATTCGACACCCTTGTGCACCAGCAGGGTGGCGTCGCCGCCATCGTCCAGGATCATGTTCGGACAGCCGTTGCCATCCGGCCAGTTGAGCACCTGCTCGGTGCACCACCAGTACTCTTCCAGGGTTTCGCCTTTCCAGGCGTAAACAGGGATGCCTTCGGCTGCGATCGCGGCGGCAGCGTGGTCCTGGGTGGAGAAGATGTTGCAAGAGCACCAGCGGACCTGGGCACCGAGTTCCACCAGGGTCTCGATCAGTACCGCGGTCTGGATAGTCATGTGCAAAGAGCCGGTAATGCGCGCGCCGGCCAGCGGCTTGGAGGTGCCGTACTTCTCGCGCAGGGCCATCAGGCCAGGCATTTCGGTTTCGGCAATCTTGATTTCCTTGCGGCCCCAATCGGCCAGGGACAGGTCAGCGACCTTGTAGTCTGTAAACTCACTCATGGTTGTGCTCCGGTTAAGTCAAACGTGAGTGAGCGCCGTTGAGTCGATCTCGTCAGATCGGGCCGTATCCGCACCCGAGCCTGGCTTCCGATGGGAAGTCGCAACGCTCCTCGGGCGGGAATTGTCAGCCACAAAGCTCCCTGTGTAACGGCCGAAAACGACCGCGACTGAAGTAGTGAATCCTGTGGATTACGGAATTTTACACGAATACCGGTGCGGAATTCCTTAAGGGTTCGGGTATTTACGCATAAACAAACGACAGAATTGGACTACTTTTAATCTGGATAAGCACTAAAGAGCTCCGCGAAACGGGGCCGGTTTGTACAGAGGAGAGATGAGATGTCTGAGGTGGGTGCCGTAGACCACGACGAGCAGGAGGCGCTTGAGCCCCTATTTTATCCCAGCAATACCCTGGAAATGGGCGCGCCGCTTAGGTGGTTGCGCCTGGGCTGGAATGATATCAAACGGGCTCCCGGGCCCAGCCTGGTCTATGGTTTCGGCTTGGTGATCTTTTTCGAACTGATCGGTTGGTTGGTGTGGGACGGCGATAGCACGTTGGCCCTGTTTACCTTCGGAGTGGCCTTTATTCTGGCTGGCCCGGTCCTGGCCTTTGGCCTCTACTCAATCAGCCGCCAGCTTGAGAAAGGGCAACAGCCGAGGCTGGGTGTGTGCTGGCGCGAGAGCAAGAACCATATGCGCAATGAGTTGTTGTTCGCCCTGGTGATGCTGGTGGTATTGCTGGTTTGGGCCCGTGCTGCTGCCATGGTGAATATCTTCCTGCCGATCAGCGACGATATGACCTGGCTTGATTGGGTGCAGTTCTTTGCTGTCGGCAGCGCGGTCGGTTCGATCTTCGCCACCATCGTTTTTTGCGCTAGCGCCGTGTCTCTCCCGATGATGCTGGATCGCAATACCGACGCCATTACCAGTGCATTGACGAGTGTCGGTGCGGTGTTCCAGAACAAGGGCCCGATGTTGCTGTGGGCCTTCCTCATCGTTGTGTTGGTCGGCATCGGTTTTGCCACCGCGCTGTTGGGGCTGGCACTGGTGTTGCCGTTGATCGGGCATGCGACGTGGCATGCATACCGCGAAACGGTGAAGCCGGTTGAAAGCGACTGAATGCAGCTTTCTGGAATAAAAAAGCCCCGCATAGCGGGGCTTTTTCTCGGCTAATCGCGGGCTGATTATAGCCCGGCTGAACTTTTGAGGGCTTCCGCTTTATCGGTTGCCTCCCAGGTGAAACCCTCGTTCTCACGGCCAAAGTGACCGTAGGCCGCGGTCTTGCGATACTGGATCTGCTTGGCGTTGAGCAGGTCCAGCATCTTGAGAATGCCGTACGGGCGCAGGTCGAAGTGCTCACGGACCAGTTCGGTGATGCGCTCATCGGTGATCTTACCGGTGCCGAAGGTGTCGACCATGATCGAGGTCGGTTCGGCCACACCGATGGCATAGGAGACCTGGATTTCGCAACGGTCGGCCAAGCCGGCGGCAACGATGTTCTTGGCCACGTAGCGACCGGCGTAGGCTGCGGAGCGGTCCACCTTGGACGGGTCCTTGCCGGAGAACGCGCCGCCGCCGTGGCGTGCAGCGCCGCCGTAGGTATCGACGATAATCTTGCGCCCGGTCAGGCCCGCGTCGCCCATCGGGCCCCCGATTACGAAGTGGCCTGTCGGGTTGATGTGAATCTTGGTGTCTGCGGTCATCAGCCCGGTCGGGTCCAGGACCGGCTTGATGATCTCGTCCATGACCGCCTCGCGCAGGGTCTCACCGGCGAAATCCTCGGAATGCTGGGTGGACAGCACTACCGCGTCGATGGAAACCGGTTGGCCATCACGGTAGTGGAAGCTGACCTGGGATTTCGCGTCCGGGCGCAGTAGCGGCAGGATGCCTTTCTTGCGCACTTCGGCTTGACGTTCCACCAGGCGATGCGCGTACTGGATAGGGGCCGGCATCAACACGTCGGTTTCATTGGTGGCATAGCCGAACATAATGCCCTGGTCACCAGCACCTTGGTCTTCCGGGCGTGAGCGGTCGACACCCTGGTTAATGTCCGGGGACTGCACACCCAGTGCGATCATGGCTGCACAGGTGGTGCCGTCGAAGCCCTTGTCGGAGGGATCGTAGCCGATCTCGTTGATCGTCTGGCGCATGATCGCTTCGTAATCCGGCTTCGCGGTGGTGGTGATCTCCCCTGCGATCAGGCACAGACCGGTCTTGAATACCGTTTCACAGGCAACGCGAGCGTGCGGGTCTTCGGCAAGTATTGCATCGAGAATCGCGTCCGAAACCTGGTCGGACATCTTGTCCGGATGGCCTTCGGACACAGACTCGGAAGTAAAAATGTAATCGCTCGCCATGGGTGTCATTACCTCTGTTTTCTATCGCTTCAACTGCACAAGCGCGCGATTTTACACCGTTGAGGCGCGGGGGGCGATCTGAAAGAATGCGCAGTCATTATTATCCTTATCAATAGTCAGAGGTGTCTCATGGTTTCGTTGCAGCCGCCGGTGTGTGATTTCGGAAAACCGATCGTGGATTTTTGCCTGCCGGGTGTGGATGGCCGTGACTGGAGCATGACTGACTGCATGGGGGAGCGCGGGCTGCTGGTCATGTTCATCTGCAACCATTGCCCTTATGTGAAGGCCATCCTCGATCGCCTGGTACGCGATACCGCGGAACTCAGGGAATTGGGCATCAACAGCGTGGCGATCATGTCGAACGATCCGAACCAGTATGCGGAGGATTCCTTCGAGAATATGCAGGCGATTGCACGCGACATGAATTTCTCGTTCCCCTATCTGCTCGACGCCACCCAGGAAGTCGCCAAGGCTTACGGTGCGGTCTGCACGCCGGACTTCTTCGGCTACAACGCCGCAGGCGAGTTGCAGTACCGTGGACGATTGGATGAAAGTCGCAAGCAGGCGGCTGATCCTGGCGTACGTCGCGATCTGTTCGAAGCCATGAAAGAGGTCGCGCAGACGCAAAAAGGACCGGCTGAACAGTCCGCCAGCATGGGTTGCTCGATCAAATGGCTGGATTAATGATCCAGGTCATTAGATAAAAAAATGCATACTAATCAGTGGGTTGAGCTGAATTCTGCTGGAAATTTTCGGAGTTTATGGGTGTATTTGAATATTCCGGGAATCCCTTCTTGCCCCTTCCCAGACTCCTGAGCGAGAATACGCAACCCTTTTCCCGGCGGCACGCCTGAAGGGATGCGTGCCGCGACAGCGCTGATCATCAGCCGGGCAGCTAATTGAATTTCCCAATCCTTGGCAGGCAGCGTCTGCCAGGGGGAACCAAATTTTTTTCGTCTTTGACAGGAGAGACACATGTCCTCACGCAGAGAACTTGCCAACGCCGTCCGCGCGTTGAGTATGGACGCCGTTCAGAAAGCCAATTCCGGTCACCCGGGTGCCCCGATGGGTATGGCTGATATCGCCGAGGTGCTGTGGAACGACCACATGACCCACAATCCGGCTAATCCTGACTGGGCCAACCGTGACCGCTTTATTTTGTCCAACGGTCACGGCTCCATGCTGATCTATTCCCTGCTGCACCTGACCGGCTACGATCTGAGCATCGAAGATCTGAAGCAGTTCCGTCAGCTGCACTCCAAGACCCCGGGTCACCCCGAATACGGCTACGCGCCGGGCGTTGAGACCACCACCGGTCCGCTGGGTCAGGGCATCACCAACGGTGTCGGCATGGCGATCGCTGAAAAAGCACTCGCTGGTCAGTTCAACCAGAAAGGCCATGACATCGTCGACCACAATACCTACGTATTCCTGGGCGATGGCTGCCTGATGGAAGGTATCTCCCACGAAGCGTGTTCCCTGGCCGGCACCCTGGGCCTGGGCAAGCTGATTGCGTTCTGGGACGACAACGGCATCTCCATCGATGGTCACGTCGAGGGCTGGTTCACCGACGACACCCCGGGCCGCTTCGAATCCTACGGCTGGCACGTGATCCGCGACGTCGACGGTCACGATCCGGCAGCTATCCAGAGCGCTGTCGAGATGGCCAAGGCCATGACCGACAAGCCGACCATGATCTGCTGCAAGACCACCATTGGCTTCGGTTCCCCCAACAAGGCCGGCTCCCACGCCTGCCACGGCGCGCCGCTGGGTCACGACGAGATCAACCTGACCAAGGCTGCCCTGGGTTGGGATCACGAGGAGTTCCACGTACCTGCTGACGTCTACGCTGGTTGGGATGCAAAAGAGAAAGGTGCTGCTGCCGAGGCTGCATGGAACGAGAAGTTCGCTGCCTACAAGGCCGAGTTCCCGGAACTGGCTGCGGAGTTCGAACGCCGCATGGCAGGTGAGATGCCGGCTGACTGGGCCGAGAAATCCGCTGCCTACATCGCCAGCGTCAACGAAGCGGCTGCCAGCCCGGCAACCCGCCAGGCTTCCCTCGCTTCCATCGAGAACTACTCGCCGATGTTGCCGGAACTGTTCGGTGGTTCTGCTGACCTGGGTTGCTCCAACCTGACTGAGTGGTCCGGTTACAGGCCGATGGACAACAACGAAGTGGCTAACTACGTGCGCTACGGTGTGCGTGAGTTCGGCATGTCCGCGATCATGAATGGCATCGCCCTGCACGGCGGCCTGATCCCGTTCGGCGCGACCTTCCTGATGTTCTCCGAGTACGCACGCAACGCCCTGCGTATGGCTGCGCTGATGAAGGTGCCCAGCATCTTCGTTTACACCCACGATTCCATCGGTCTGGGTGAAGACGGCCCGACTCACCAGCCGATCGAACAGATCCCGACCTTACGCATGATCCCGAACATGGCGGTATGGCGTCCGTGTGACGCGGTTGAATCGGCTGTTGCCTGGGCTCAGGCTGCCGAGCGTCGCGATGGTCCGACTTCTCTGATCTTCTCCCGTCAGGGTCTGCCGCATCAGACGCGTACCGATGCACAGATCGAAGACATCAAGAAGGGTGGCTACATCCTGAAAGATTGTGATGGCACACCGGATTGCATCGTGATCGCGACTGGTTCTGAAGTGGCTCTGGCCATGGAAGCTGCCGAGGCGTCCAGCAAGAAGGTTCGCGTGGTTTCCATGCCGAGCACCACCGTGTTCGATGCACAGGACGCAGACTACAAAGAAGCCGTTCTGCCGAAGGCAGTCACTGCACGCGTTGCGGTTGAAGCAGCCTGCACCGACGGTTGGTACAAGTACGTCGGCACCGGCAAGGTTGTCGGCATTGACCGCTTCGGCGAGTCTGCGCCGGCAGGTGAGTTGTTCAAAGAGTTCGGCTTCACCGCTGAGAATGTTGGCGCTGCCATCGACGAGGTTTGCGCGTAAGCGACCTTCGTCAACCGGGCGGTCGCGATGCGGCCGCCCGCTATACAGATTTCAAAACCCGAATTTCTAAACCAAGACTGATTCAAGTTGAGGAGCACTAGTATGACTATCAAAGTAGGCATTAACGGTTTCGGCCGTATCGGCCGCATGGCTTTCCGCGCGATCGCTCAGGATTTCTCCGACGATATCGAAGTTGTAGGTATCAACGACCTGCTGGATGCCGACTACCTGGCTTACATGCTGAAGTACGACTCCGTACACGGCAACTTCAAGGGCGACATCGCTGTCGACGGCAACAACCTGGTTGTAAACGGCAAGACCATCCGCCTGACTGCTGAGCGCGACCCGTCCGACCTGGCCTGGGGCGACATCAACGTTGACCTGGTACTGGAGTGCACCGGCTTCTTCCTGACCGAAGAGACCTGTCAGAAGCACATCGATGCTGGCGCTGGCAAAGTTGTCATGTCCGCTCCGTCCAAGGACGGCACCCCGATGTTCGTATACGGCGTAAACCACGAGACCTACGCTGGCCAGAACATCGTTTCTGCCGCTTCCTGCACCACCAACTGCCTGGCTCCGATCGCCAAGGTCCTGAATGACAAGTGGGGCATCAAGCGTGGCCTGATGTCCACCGTTCACGCAGCTACCGCTACCCAGAAGACCGTTGACGGTCCGTCCATGAAAGACTGGCGCGGCGGCCGCGGTATCCTGGAGAACATCATCCCGTCCTCTACCGGTGCTGCCAAGGCTGTTGGCGTTGTACTGCCGGAATTGAACGGCAAGCTGACCGGTATGGCTTTCCGCGTTCCGACCTCTGACGTGTCAGTTGTTGACCTGACCGTTGAGCTGGAGAAGGGCGCCTCCTACGACGACATCTGTGCCGCCATGAAGGAAGCTTCCGAGACCGCTGGTATCGGTGACACCCTCGCCTACACCGATGAGAAGGTTGTATCCACCGACTTCCGCGGTTGTGGTTCTTCCTCCATCTTCGACGCCGGCGCCGGCATCGCCCTGGACGACACCTTCGTGAAGGTTGTCTCCTGGTACGACAACGAGTACGGCTACACCTGCAATATGCTGCGTTTCGCCAAAGTTGTTGCTGGCTGATAAAGCCGGTTGGTTCTGATCGCTTGCGGTCAGAACGCGATCGTTCCTCCCCCGCCAGCGGGGGAGGAACGGTTGTTAAAAAACCGAGAGCCTTCAGGCCAGGGCAAATCTCTCGCCTGAATGTTTTTAGTCATATCTGTTTCGATTTTTTAAGGAGTTCAACATGGCTTTCATCAAGCTGACCGACCTCGACCTCGCCGGCAAGCGCGTGCTGATCCGCGCTGATCTCAACGTGCCGGTTAAAGATGGCAAGGTAACCTCCGACGCCCGTATCACCGCTTCCATGCCGACCATAGAGCACTGTGTTGCTGCTGGCGCCAAGGTCATGGTGATGTCTCACCGTGGACGCCCGACCGAGGGTCAGGTCGACGAAGAGAACTCCATGCAGCCGATCGCTGACGACATGTCTGCCAAGATGGGCAAGGAAGTCCGCCTGATCAAGGACTACCTGGACGGTGGATTCGACGTTGCCGACGGCGAGGTTGTGCTGTTCGAGAACGTGCGCTTCAACGAAGGCGAGAAAAAGGACAACGAAGAGCTGTCCAAGAAGTATGCTGCGCTGTGCGACATCTTCGTTATGGACGCTTTTGGTACTGCGCACCGCGCCCAAGCGTCCACCCACGGTGCCGGCAAGTTCGCACCGACCGCTTGTGCCGGTCTGCTGCTGTCCGAAGAACTCGACAGCCTGGCCAAGGCACTGGCCGAGCCGGCTCGTCCGATGGTTGCCATCGTTGGCGGTTCCAAGGTTTCTACCAAGCTGACCGTGCTCGAGGCGCTGTCCGAGAAGGTTGACCAGCTGGTCGTCGGTGGCGGTATCGCCAACACTTTCCTCAAGGCCATGGGTCACAATGTTGGCAAGTCCCTGTGTGAAGACGACCTGGTCGACACCGCCAAGGCGCTGGTTGAAAAGATGAAAAGCCGTGGGGCCAACATTCCTATCGCTACCGACGTGGTTTGTGGCAAGGAATTCAGCGAGACCGCTGAAGCGACCCTGAAGGCTGCCAGCGACGTTGCCGACGATGACATGATTTTCGATATCGGTCCGGACTCCGCTAAAGAGCTGGGTGACATCATCGAGAAGGCCGGTACTGTGGTTTGGAATGGCCCTGTTGGCGTATTTGAATTCGACCAGTTCGGTGAAGGGACCAAGACCGTTTCCATGGCCATCGCCAACTCTGACTGCTTCTCGCTGGCTGGCGGTGGTGACACCATCGCAGCGATCCAGAAGTACGACATCTACGACAAGGTGTCCTACATTTCCACCGCTGGTGGCGCCTTCCTTGAATACCTGGAAGGCAAGACGCTGCCGGCCGTGGCAATGCTCGAAGAAGCAGCCAACAAATAATTATAAAAATACAGGGCAGCGTAAGCTGCCCTTTGTCATCGTCGGCACGGTATCAGGGGATACTGTGAACATGCGGGATGGCAGTATTTCTCGCGGAGAGTAAAGGCAGAAACATGCTGAGACGAACAAAGATTGTCGCGACCATGGGGCCGGCTACGGACGACCCCAAAGTCCTGGATGAGGTCATCGCGGCAGGTGTCGACGTCGTGCGGCTGAACATGTCGCATGGCAGCTACGAGGAGCACGAGCAGCGTGCCGAGTGGGTGCGCAATCGTGCACGGGCCAGTGGTCGCCAGGTGGGGGTGCTGGTCGACCTGCAGGGGCCGAAGATCCGAATTGCGCGATTCGAGAACGACAAGATTCATCTCGAGGTCGGCGACAAGTTCACCTTGGATACCTCCTGGGATCCGTTGAAGGGTAACCAGGAGCGGGTTGGTTGTACGTACCCGACACTGCATGATGAGTGCTCACGCGGTGACACCCTGCTACTCAATGACGGACACATCGTGTTGTGGGTGGAAGAGGTCGAGGGCACCGAAGTGCGTTGTCGTGTCGAGGTGGGTGGACCGCTTTCCAACAACAAGGGCATCAACAAGCAGGGTGGTGGGTTGTCCGCGCCCGCACTGACCGACAAGGATCGCGAGGACATCAAGTTCGCGGCCAAGCTCGAGGCCGATTACATCGCGGTGTCATTTGTGCAGGAGCCGGGCGATGTCGAGCTTGCTCGTCAGTTGCTGCGTGATGCCGGTGGTCAGGGGGGCGTTGTCTCCAAGATCGAACGTGCCGAGGCGCTGGACTGTATCGAGGATATCATCGATGTTTCCGACGTGATCATGGTGGCGCGCGGCGACCTGGGGGTAGAGATCGGCGATGCGGAACTGCCTGCGGTACAGAAGCGACTGATCCACCAGGCGCGCATCCAGAACTGCGTGGTGATCACCGCGACCCAGATGATGGAGTCGATGATCGAGAATCCGATCCCGACCCGTGCCGAGGTGTTCGACGTGGCCAACGCCGTGATCGATGGTACCGACGCGGTCATGTTGTCGGCGGAATCGGCTGCGGGCAAGTACCCGGCCAAGGCCGTCGAGGCGATGGACCGGGTTTGTCGCGAGGCAGAGAAACAGTCCTCTGCACGTCAGTCCGATCACCGCCTGCATACCGTGTTCGGTCGTGTCGACGAGTCCATCGCGATGGCAACCATGTATACCGCGAACCACCTGGGTGTGGCGGCGATCGCCTGTCTGACCGAGTCGGGTTCGACGCCGAAGTGGATGTCGCGCATTTCCTCGGGTATCCCGATCTACGCCTTGACGAACCGTGTGGGCACGCGTAGAAGAGTCACGCTGTTCCGCGGTGTATACCCCGTGAGCTTCCAGTTGGCGCACGGTGTGGATTCGCAAATGGCGAACACCGAGGTGATTGAAGAATTGCAGCGACGCGGTGCGGTGCGGGATGACGATCTGGTCATCATTACCAAGGGTGACCTTAACGGCGTCGCAGGCGGCACCAACGTCATGAAGGTGATCCGCGTCGGGGAGCATATCCTCCCCGGTAAAGAAACGAATTGAAGCAAACATCTATTAACACGTAAGGAGCATAACTATGGCACTGATTACTCTGCGCCAGCTGCTGGATCACGCGGCCGAGAATGACTACGGCCTGCCGGCTTTCAACGTAAACAACATGGAGCAGGTGCACGCCATCATGCAGGCTGCTGATGCCGTGAACAGCCCGGTAATCCTGCAGGGTTCCGCGGGTGCACGTTCCTACGCGGGCGAGCCGTTCCTGCGCCACCTGATTTCCGCTGCCATCGAGCAGTACCCGCACATTCCGGTTTGTATGCACCAGGACCACGGCGCTTCCCCGTCGATCTGCCTGCGTTCCATCCAGTCCGGTTTCAGCTCCGTCATGATGGACGGTTCCCTGATGTCCGACGGCAAGACTCCGGCCTCCTATGAGTACAACGTTGACGTCACCAAGACCGTGGTCGATATGGCCCACGCTGGTGGCGTATCCGTTGAGGGCGAGCTGGGTTGCCTGGGGTCGCTGGAAACCGGCGAGATGGGCGAGGAAGACGGCCACGGTGCGGAAGGCAAGCTGGACATGGATATGCTCCTGACTGACCCGGACGAGGCAGCTGACTTCGTTGAGAAGACCGGTGTTGATGCACTGGCTATCGCTATCGGTACCTCTCACGGTGCCTACAAGTTCACCCAGGAGCCGACTGGCGAAATCCTGCGTATCGACCGCATCAAGGAAATCCACGCGCGCATCCCGAACACCCACCTGGTTATGCACGGTTCCTCTTCCGTACCCCAGGATTGGCTCAAGATCATCAACGACTACGGTGGTGACATGGGTCAGACCTACGGCGTGCCGGTTGAAGAGATCGTCGAAGGCATCAAGTCCGGCGTTCGCAAGGTCAACATCGATACCGACCTGCGTATGGCCTCTACCGGTTCCATTCGTCGTCACCTGGAAGAGAACAAGAGTAACTTCGACCCGCGTAAATTCCTCAAGGAAGCTACCAACGCGATGTCCGAGATCTGTAAGGCCCGTTACCAGTCCTTCGGTTGTGAAGGCCAGGCTGACAAGATCACTGCGAAGTCTCTCGAGACCATGCAGGGCTTCTACGGCCTCTAACTCGTTAGTTCAGAACGTTTCGACGTGCTGAAAGAAGCGCCCTTCGGGGCGCTTTTTTGTGCTCCAGAGAAAACGGCTCGTCAGCGTTGGCAGTTGGGGCAATAGGTGCTGGTGCGCTGTCCAATCTGTTTGGCCTTGATGAGCGTGCCGCATTGTCGGCACTGCTCACCTTCGCGTCCATACACCATGAGTTCCTGTTGAAAGTATCCGGGCCTTCCATCCTGTTGTTGGAAATCGCGCAGTGTCGTACCCCCGCGCTCGATCGCATAAGCAAGAACGATCTTCACGTTCTCCACCAGGGATTGCAGGCGTGTCCCGGAAACCCGGTTGCATTTTCTCGATGGGTGTATGCCACTAAGAAACAATGACTCGGTCGCATAGATGTTGCCGACGCCGACCACGATTTTGCCGTCCATCAGGAGTTGCTTGATCGGCGACTTGCGTGTTTTCGCTTTGTTGAACAGGTAGTCGGCATTGAAGTCATCGGATAATGGCTCCGGGCCGAGTGAGGCGAGAAGAGGGTGCTGTTCGGGTGGTTCTTGTGTCCACAAAACGGCACCAAACCGGCGCGGGTCGCGCAGGCGCAGACACTGTTTGCCGAAGTGCAGGTCAATGTGGTCGTGTTTCTGTGGTGGCGTATCGGCCGGCAATACACGCAGGCTGCCGGACATTCCCAGGTGCATGATCAGGGTGCCGACCTGTCGTTCACCCTGGACGCATTCGATCAGCAGGTACTTGGCGCGGCGCCGAACCCTGCCGATATGCAGCCCGGGGAGAATGTCACCGATTTCCGGGACATCCCAGCGCAGCTTTTTTTGCCTCACAACCACGTTGCGAAAGGTCTGCCCCTCGAGATGGGGCGCTATGCCGCGTCGCGTGGTTTCCACTTCGGGTAGTTCGGGCATCAGGGTTGCTCCCTGAAATGCTTGGCCGGAAGACTGGCAATTCGGAAATGATTTTCGTCGATCAGATGGACCTGGTTTTTTACCAGGACATAACGGCGACCGGGCGGTACAGAGGCATCGCCAAAGTGGATCGCGTTGTCGTCGAAACTGATGCTGAGCACCGGTTGTTCCAGGCCGTATGTTTGCAGGTTTGCGGTATCAGCCTGGGTCTGCCAGTGAGAGGGGGCGTGCAACAGGCCCAGCAGCGTGCCAGCACGTTTTACCGCAGCGCGTTCGATATTCGGATGCATCAGCATCCAGCCTTGTGTATCGCGCAGTAAAGATAGCCGCAGGTGGCGGTCGCGGACCACACGGATCTCTTTGATCTGCATTGCATCTATTTGCAGCAGTGGGCGCGGTTCTTCCGCCGGTTGTTGGTTTAGCCACAGGAGCAGCGCGAGCAACAGTGCCAGCAGGAGATTGTAGCGATCCAGGGCCCTCATGCGCGTGCTCTAATCCAGCGAATCAGCAGTCCGGTGCCCAGGTACAACAAGGGCAATATGATCATGTGCAACATCGCCGCCAAGGCCGCGCGATTCTCGGACCAGTCGATGCTCAGGTCGTCTGTCGGCATCGCGGTGGCCAGGCGGTTATCGGTAAGCCAGTTGACCAAGCCCAGTGCCAGGATGCGGTTGCCAGCTTGGCCGATCTGCCCGTTGCGCACAAAGTCACTGTCACCGATGACCAGAACCCGTGCCTGTTCACGCTGCAGCGCGATCCCAAGGGATAGGGGGCCATGCCTTTCACCGTACAAAGGATTGCGCTGTGCATTGGCGTGAAGTGGGCCTGTTTCATTCCAGGCTTCGCTGCTGCTTGGCAGGCGCGAAGAATGTTCCCAGGCGTCACCGCCGCTCAAGGCGGTCGCGCCGTTCAGAACGGCATACTGGCGAGGAGGGTGTGGGAAGAGGCGCTTGGGAAAATCGCTCAACAGCACCTGTGTTATCGAAGCAAGGCCGCCGCGTTTGGCAGTTGGATCGATAACCTGGCCCGGTAGGCTTTCTACGTCAGCGAGTTTTTGCAGCGCCAGGGCATTGGGGCCTTCATGCATCCACAATACGCGACCGCCTTTCTGCAGGTATTGCTGCAGTAATTCTACCGTGCCAGCCGGATAATCCTGGCGGCTGCCGGAAATCAGCACCAAGGCGGCGTTGTGCGGTATTTGTTGGCTGGTCAGCGGGTTGAAGCCGACCACGCGGTAGCCCTGGTTTTCCAGTGCGGCCGCGAAAGCGCTCAAGCCGGTCCGGTCTTGTTCGTCGATACGCGCCTCGCCGTGCCCCTGGAAGGCGAGAATCCACGGCGAGCCCTGGCGGGAGAGGCGCTGGAGCGCCCGCGAAAGTGAGCTGCGATCGGGGGTACGCACCTGTTGCCGCCGTCCCATGCCCTCGATGATCAGTTCGCCATCCTGCTCAATGCCTTGTGCCCGCGCAAGATGGGGTTCCTTTTGAGGATCGACATAGCGCAGTTCCAGCTCGTTGTATTGCTGTTGCAGCGGTTGAATCAGCTTGTCGATGCGCTTGCGCAACAGCGGAAGTTCCGGCGCGTAGGCAGTAACCACCACGGGTCCTTCGAGTGCCTCCAACGTCTGCCGCAAAGACTCCGGGACCTGCGCGCTACGGGCCTGGATCAGTGGGGTATCGTAGCGAGCTGCCAGGTTGCCTGCAGCAACCAGGCAGGCCAGTGACAACGCGATGAATACCGGCAGACGCACCGGTCCGTCGTGGCGGGCGCTCCGTACCTGTGCCAGTCCGACGCCTGCGATCAGCAGCGGGGCCAGGATCAGCAGGAGGAAGTAGGCCAGGTCCGCCAATGACAGTGTGCCGGAAATAATGTTCTGCAGGTGCGGATTCAGGGCGAGCCAGTATCCGGCGGCTCGCGGGGGCAAAAAGGAATCCAGCAGCCAAAGCAACAGCAGTGTGCCAATGCTGGCCGCGAATGCCGCCGGTTGGTGGCGGCTGAAACTGGAGTACATGAGGGTCAGTGCGCTGCCGGCAAGCACCAGGAGTGACAGGCCGAGAGCACTGATAGCCAGGCGTTGCAGGTCGATCGGCAACCCGGCGATCAGCGACAGCGGTATCAACAGGCCAACAGCCAGCAAGAGCAAGGAGGCCGCTGCGTTGCCGGCCCATTTGCCCAGCAGCAGCCGGGTGGCGGAAAGTGGTGTGCTGAGTAGTACCTGCAGGTGGCCGTTGCGGCGTTCTTCGGCAATCGCGTGCATGCATAGCAATGGCGTGCCCAGCAGCAACAGGATGCCGAGCGAGTTGAGGGTGGGTGCGATGACCAGGTCATTGACCCCGAGGTCGGCGTTGGCGGCGATCAGTTGGGCCGAGATCTGTTGATAGGCATCGAGCTGCGCAAACAATAGCCAGGCCAGTATGCCTTGCACAGCGGCCAACAGTAACCAGAACGTGAGGTGATGCAGGTGGGCGCGCAATTCACGCCCGGCGATCAGGGCTATCATGACGGTTCACCCTGACTAAGTGACTGGAAGCGCCGGAGCAGTTGGTTGTCGCCGGGCATCCACAGGCGCAGGCCCCAGCCCTGACACGCCAGCTTTTCCGGCATGTGGGGAACCGCGTCGGCTGCGAGCTGCAACACGACCCGATGGCCGTCACGCGAATGTATGCCTGTCACGCCGGGTATGCGCAACAGGCTCGCATCGTCGGGTGGTGCGCTGAATTCAGCGACCATGTGCCGGGTAACCGGTGCTACCGGTTCATCGGCAACGATCCTGCCCTGCTCCAGGAGCAGCGCGCGTTGACACAGGATCTCGATATCGGCGAGCAGGTGGCTTGCAATCAGTACGGCGCGCTCGGGCGCCAATGAAGCGATCAGTTGACGCAGCTGTTGCGTCTGCAACGCGTCCAGCCCGGCTGTCGGCTCGTCCAGTAGTAGCACCTCCGGTTGGTGGACCAGGCAACAGGCCAGTCCCAGGCGCATGCGTTCGCCACCCGAGAGTTTATGGGCCAGGCGTTTCCGCAGATCGCCGAGATCAAATTGTTCGAGGGCGTGGTTTTCCGCCTGCGAATCAGCGCCATGCAAGCGCGCCGCGAAATGCAGGTTCTCACGCACGCTCATATCGTCGTAAAGCGGGGCGTGCTGTGGCAGCCAGCCGATATGGCGGCGCAGCGAGGCGTTCTGATGCAGCGCCTGCCCATCGATGCGTACCTCACCGGATTGGAGTGGCAGAACACCGGCCAACGCCGCCAGCACGGTAGACTTGCCGGCGCCATTGATGCCGAGCAGGCCGTGGACCTGGCCGGGACGCAGCTCGATTGATACATCTCGCAGGCGTGGCGGCAGGCAGAGTTCGGTGGCGCTTAGCATGACTTCCATCGTGTTGCAGATTAT
>Ga0180435_10001119_pt1 | contig 28132 bp, 30 predicted proteins | sample SS_ome_3_FD_132467 | JGI IMG/M metagenome (GOLD analysis project Ga0180435, IMG submission 132467) | Hypersaline lake sediment archaeal communities from the Salton Sea, California, USA - SS_3_S_1 metaG | ecosystem: Environmental > Aquatic > Non-marine Saline and Alkaline > Hypersaline >... | reverse complement strand
CGCGGCAGGAGTTGTAACAGGCGTACGGGCAAGCCGTTAAGCGGCCTCGCCCGAAAGGGGTGGCAGTGTCAAGTGTTCCATCGGCGTTTCGCGGTGAAACATCAGTGCCACGCTGTCACTAGTACGGTGTAGCGGGGGTTATCGTCCGGCTCGTTTCGATGGAGCGGCGTCTGCAAAGAAGGTAGCAGTGGTAACGTGGCGGAGTTCGCCGCATGTCGAAATTTAGTCGTGACTTTGGCGGGCCTGCGCTGTTAGAATACCTCGGTGGGTTTATTGTTCTTGGCTCCTGGGAACGGAAGGAGGGAAGTTATGTCTGAGAATGAGAACGTGGCGCAGCCGGCGGCGGACGGCAAGGACGAGCGGACTTGGGGAATGCTTTGTCATCTGGCCGCACTGGCGGGTTTTGTGGGAATCCCGTTCGGAAACATCATCGGGCCGTTGGTTGTGTGGCTGATCAAGAAACAGGAGTACGCCCTGGCGGACCGTGAGGGGAAGAAGTCGTTGAACTTCCAGATCTCGATGACGATCTATGCGCTCGTGGCCGCTGCGCTGATAATCGTTCTCATCGGGATACCGCTTCTCATCCTGATTGCCCTGGTTGACCTGATCCTGGTCATCGTTGCTTCTGTCAAGACCAGCAACGGCGAGGATTACAATTACCCGCTGTCGATAAAGTTCTTCAAGTAATAGCCACCTTCCGAAACACGGCTGGCCCCGGTGGGTATCGTACCGGGGCCGGTTCCCATTTGCGCGTCCCCTCAGTTCCCACTTCCTTTTCTTGATTTGGACCGCGGCTTTGGCTATCATACCGCGTCGGTTCGCCGCCGGAAGGGCGGCTGAACGCAGTCTGCGTCTGTCTGTAGGAGAATGGAACTTATGTCCGCAAATATCATCGACGGGGAATCGATAGCCGCTGGAATCAAGGAACAACTGGCGAAGGACGTCGAGGCGCTCAAGGCCGCGGGCAAATCAGCGAAGCTCGTCGCCGTCATCGCGACTGACAACAAAGGCGCCCGCATCTACGCGTCGAGCCAGCAGAAGACGTGCGCCGAGGTCGGCATAGAGTACGAACTGGCGGAGCTTCCGGCGGACTCGGCCGAGGCGGCGGTCGTCGCCTGCATCGAGGAGCTCAACGCCGACGAGTCCGTCAGCGGGATCATCATCCAGATGCCACTGCCCGACGGCGTGGACGCTCGGCGCCTCCAGCGGATGATCGCGCCGGCGAAGGACGTCGAGGGGATGAACCCCGCGAACCAGGGCATGGTCGTCTACGCGCCGCAGCCGTTCTACAAGAAGCCGAAGGCGGGCGAGCCCGGTTACGACAACTGGCTCGAGGCGTCGCTCGGCTGGCCCCTGCCGTCGCCCGCGCCGTGCACGCCGGTCGGCGCGGTCGCTCTGCTCCGTTCGTTCGGCGTCGACCTCTACGGCAAGGAGGCCGTGGTCGTCGGCCACTCCGAGATCGTCGGGAAGCCCATCGCCCTCCTGCTGATGGCGCACTTCTGCACGACGACCGTCTGCCACATCGCGACGCGTGACCTCGCCTCGCACGTGAAGGCGGCGGACATCGTCATCGCCGCCGCGGGCGTGCCGGGTCTCGTCAAGGGCGAATGGATCAAGGAGGGGGCGATAGTCATCGACGTCGGAATCAACCGCGTCAAGATGCTCGACGAGGCCGGCAACCCGGTCCTGAACAAGAAGGGCAGGCCGAAGATGAAGACCGTCGGCGACGTCGAGTTCGATGTCGCGAAGGAACGTGCGGGATACATCACGCCCGTGCCGGGCGGCGTTGGCCCGATGACGGTCGTGATGCTTCTCAAGAACACCGTCGACGCCGCGAAGAGGGCTTGAAGGGGCGCAATGGTCGGCACCGACTATCACATCCATACGCACTACGTCGGCTGCGCGAACGAGACGATGAGAATCCCGGCCATCCTCGAGCGCTGCAATGCGCTCGGCCGCACGTCCATCGCGATCACCGACCACCGCGACGACGATGGCCGCCGCGACAAGAATCAGCTTATCAAGCAGGAACTCGAACGGACGGACCCCGGCGGCCTCGAGGTTTTCTTCGGGTGCGAACTGAACATCCAGAACCTAGATGCTGACGTCGTGCTCGACGAGAGAATGAAGAGCGACGAGGGCTTCGACATAGTCGCGGCCGGCATTCACAGCACGTGGCGCCAGCCCGGCGACGCTGGCGTGCCGGAGATAGTCGAGCGGTACTGCGACCTGCTCTGCAAGGTCGCCGCCAACCCGCTTATCGATGTCGTCCTGCACCCGTGGTGGTTTAATGAACGCGAGTTCAACGAGCAGCTCAAGGCCGGCTTCACGTCGCTGGAGATGGTGCCCGGGGAATGGACGCGGAAGCTTGCCGATATATGCGTGAAAAACGACACCGCGATCGAACTCAACACCGGCGCGGTCCTGACGTACCGGGCGTACAGCGAGCCGCTGCGGAAGAGCTACAAGACGTACATCGCGCGCCTTGTCGAGCTTGGATGCTTGATTTCGCTTGGCACGGACGCGCACGACATCTCGACGCTCGATAGCGTCACGGTCGGCGAGGAGATGATCGCGGAGTTGGAGATTCCCGATGATCAGATCTGGCGCCCGCGGGTCGAGGCAAAGGTGGCCGGCTCGCGGCTGATGAACAGGAAAGGATCAAGATGAGCGAGACGTATGATGTTGCCGTTATCGGCTCCGGTCCCGGCGGCTATGTCGCGGCGATCCGCGCCGCGCAGCTCGGGGCGAACGTTGTCTGCGTCGAGAAGGGCCCGCTCGGCGGGACGTGCCTCAATCGGGGGTGCATCCCGACCAAGGCCCTGCTCGAGGCGTCGCACTTCGTCTCGGCGGCGAAGCACGCCGCGCAGTTCGGCGTCGGCTTCGCCGAGCCCGAGATCGACTATCCGAAGATGCTCGCGCGGAAGAACTCCGTCGTCGGCGTGCTCAGCCGCGGCATCGGCCAGCTCTTCAAGAAGAACAAGATCACGCACTTGACGGGCGTCGCGCGGCTGACGGCCGGGGACGAGATCGAGGTATCGGCCGCGGCCGGCGAGCAGACCGCTGTCAAGGCGAAGAAGATCATCATCGCCACCGGGTCCGAGCCGCTCAACATCCCCGCGTTCGCGTTCGACGGCGACGTGATCCTGTCGAGCACCGACGTCCTCAACCAGAAGACGCTTCCCGAAAGCTTGCTCATCGTCGGTGGGGGGTACATCGGCTGCGAGTTCGCGTGCTTCTACGCCGAGCTTGGGATACAGGTCACCGTCGTCGAGATGCTCGACCGTCTGTTGCCGCTGAGCGATCCCGAGGTCTCGAAGGAGATCACGACCTTGCTCAAGAAACAGGGCGTCAAGGTGTACGCCGGCACGAAGATCGAGAAGCTCGAGAAGGGCAAGGGCAACGTCGTCGGCTCCCTGTCGAACGGCAAGACGGTCGAGGCGGCGAAGGCCGTCATCTCGATCGGCCGCAAGCTGAACTCCGGCGATATCGGCCTCGACGCCGCGGGCGTCAAGGTCGGCGAGAAGAAGGACATCCCTGTCAACGAGCACTGCCAGACGAACGTGGCGAACATCTACGCCATCGGCGACGTGACCGGCAGGATGCTGTTGGCGCACCTCGCGTCGAGGATGGGCATCGTCGCGGCCGAGCACGCGATGGGGCAGGGGACGAAGATAGATTACGCGGTCGTGCCGGCGTGCGTCTTCACCCACCCGGAGATCGCGACCGTCGGCCTGACCGAGTCCGAGGCCGCCGAGCGCGGCATCGAGGCCCGGTCCTTCAAGTTCCCCATCCAGGTCCTCGGCAAGGCACAGGCGCTGGGCGAGACGAGCGGGTTCGTGAAGCTTGTCGGCGATGCCAGGACCGGCCAGCTTCTCGGAGCACAGATCGTCTGCTCGCGCGCGGGCGACCTGATCGGCGAGGTCGCGGTCGGCATGCAGATCGAGGCCACGGTCGAGGAACTCGCCCACACGATCCACGTCCACCCGACGCTGTCCGAGGGGATAATGGAGGCCGCCGAGGGGTGGCTGGGGCAGGGGATACACTATTCAGGTTGAGGGCGCGGCGCGGAGCTCGTCGCCGCCCCACGTTGTCGGCGCATAAAGTGCTTGACAAATCGCTTGTAAACAGGTATAAAGTGTAGATAGTAGTCACTTGGGCCTGTTGGCGGGGTGCCGCAATGCCGAGCGCAGACGTGATCGAGAGCCGCATGGATGCGTTCCATGAGATGTGCAAGCGTCGTGGCTTGAGGATCACGCCCCAGCGCACGGAAGTGTTCCGCGAAGTTGCCAGGACGGATGAACATCCTCACGCGGATGTCATACTCCGCCGGGTCCGCCGACGGATTCCCAATATTTCACTCGACACGGTGTACCGCATTCTGTATCGCCTGGAGGACGAGGGGCTGATCTCCCGTGTTCGGGTGTCGAGCGACCGGTTGCGGTTTGACGGGAACACCGGGAGGCATCATCATTTCGTCTGCTCCAGGTGCGGCATGATCCGGGACTTCACGAGTAAAGATGCGGACCGTGTACGCGTCCCGGACGAAGTCAGAGCATGGGGCAAGGTCCAGGAGCGGCACCTGCATGTGCTCGGCGTGTGTCGGCGGTGCACAAATACTACTCGCAGTCCGAACGTCAGTTAGAATGCAGGAGGTGTTGTGTTTGGAGGCCTTGTGTGCCGGCGTGGCATACAAGCAACTACTATGTGCAAGTCTCTCTGATGTGCTTCGGGAAAGGGGGTGATATGGGCGTGTGGTGCTCGAAACGCGAGCTCGACTGAGCGAGCGATGTATTCTGTGCCGTTGATGTTCTTGTCACGTTCGGAGTCCCTGGAAAGGAGGCAAACGATGGAACTGCTATCGAAGAAACTGGTGGAGAAGGCCGGAGTGAATGTGGAGGAACTGGTGAAGTTGCTCGTGAGCAACGCGGCCGCCGAACTGACCACGTTCTACTACTACACGGCGCTTCGTGTGAACCTCATCGGCCTCGAGGGCGAAGGGCTGAAGGAGATCGCCGAGGACGCGCGTATCGAGGACCGCAATCACTTCGAGGCCCTCGTGCCGCGAATCTACGAGCTCGGCGGGAGGCTGCCGGACGACATGAAGAAATTCCACGACATGTCGGCCTGTCCTCCGGCTCGTCTGCCGAAGAATCCGGCGGACGTCAAGGCAATTGTGAAGGTATTGCTCAAGGCGGAGCAGTGTGCCGTGAGCGGATACACACACCTTTGCAACCTGACGATGGGCAAGGATCATCGCACCTATGGCCTGGTGCTGGCGATCTTGAACGAGGAGATCGAGCACGAGGCGTGGTTCGCCGAGTTCCTGGCGCACGGTCCTTCGGGCCATTTCCGTCGTCGGACGGTGGGTGAGTCGCCGTTCGTTTCGAAGTTCCTTCACGTGTGAGCGTCCGGGCACAAGTCGTGGGGCGGGCCGTCCGGAAGGGCGGCCCGCGCCTCCGACACGGTTTGCGCGGCAAATCGGTGTGCGACACCGCGTGCCCCGCGCGGCCGCGCGAGATCGGCGTGTTTCTGGTGTGGCAGAATAGGGCGGCAATGGATGGCTACGGTAGAGAAAGTCGGCGAAGTGTGGCGCTGTGAGACGTGCAGGAACGTCGTCGAGATCAAGAAAGTCGGCGGCGGACAACTGCTGTGTTGTGGGGGCCCGATGGGGCGCGTCGTGGATGAGCGTTCGCGCAAGCGCTGAGGTGTCCGCGGTCTCTGCGGTCAAGGTTCCCCGGTCTCAGGCCCCGGGTCTCGCATCCCCGTTCGTTGTCGTTGAACCGTTCCTCACGGCCTGGGGAGTTCTTCGACCTTGGGCAGTTCGTTGATGGATTTCAGCCCGAAGTGTTCGAGGAACTTGCTGGTGGTGCCGTAAAGGAGCGGCCGGCCGAGCACCTCGGCGCGGCCCGTGATCTTTACCAAGCCCTTGTGAAGGAGCGTCCGGAGCAGCGGCCCGGCCTGGACGCCGCGTATGGCCTCGATGTCCGCCCGCGTCACCGGCTGCTTGTAGGCGACGACCGCGAGTGTTTCGAGCGCGGCCTGGGACATCTTTGCGTGGCTCTCGCCGCCGTGAAGGTCGGCGACGTACTCGGCCAGCTCCGGTCGGGATAGCATCTGGAACCCGCCGGCGACCTCCTCGATCACGAAGCCGCGTTTCGATTCGTTGTATTCTTTGGCAAGGTCCCGGATGATCCGGCGTATGCCACGGCCGTCCACGCCGATGTCCTTGAGAACGCCGGCGAGCTTGCGCGAGGAGACGGGGTCGGCCGAGCTGAAGAGCATCGCCTCGATGGCGGAGCGGCACAGCGCGAGTGTCTCGGGAGCGAGTTCTTTCGCCGGCTCCTTCTCCGCTCCCTCCTCTTCGTCCTGCTCGGGACTTGGTTCGGTCTCGGGCTCCTGCTCCTCGGCGGGCTGGCCGGCTTCGTCAGCGTCCGGCGTGGATGCCGACTCATGGCCGGCCGCAGCGGCGTCTTCGGTCTCCTGCGTCTGGACGTCGTCGTTGTCCATCTGTTCGGGCTCTTCCGGCCGTTGCGCGTCGTGTTCGGGCAACTTATTCGCCTCCGTGTTTGGTGCCCGCGGTCTCTTTTGCACGCAGGGCCGTTTCGATTTTCGTGATGGCGTCCTTCGCGGCGTTGACGACGGCCCGCGAGGTTATTGTCGCACCGGTGAGCTGAACGATGCGGTCCTGGGAATCCGCATCTCTGGTGAGCTCGAGTTGTTGCCATGTTTTGCCGCTGAACTGTTGCTGGAACGGCGGCGACAACTCGGCCCCGTCGCCTTCCGAGCCGTGGAAGAGGCCGGCCAAGGCCTGCCATAGCGTCTTGGTCGCGGGCACTTCACGGGCCCGTTCGCCGAGCCCCGGCGTCTCCTGCTGGTCGAGTATGCGGGCCGCGATGATGCGCCTCTCGGTGTCTACGCCGACGATGACCTTGACCTTGCTCGAGTATCCCTGGGCCGAACCGATTGCCGCGTAGCCGAGGGCGGGGCCCGTCTGGTCCGCGTTCTCGCGAGCGATGTAGAGTTTCTGATCGTCCTCCGGCTCCCGGGCCGTGACGCCGGGCAGTGTTCGCATCTCGATGGATTTCTTCTCCGGAGGCAGAACCTTCTCAAGGCCCCTGACGAGGTCGCTTCGCTTCGACTCGCGAATGCGGTCCTTGGTCAGGGCATAGGTGTACGCCAGCGCGGCCGCGGCGACGGCGCAGATGACGGTGATGACCAGAGGATACCTTATTCGCTCGTTCATCGCTTCTTCGTCCCGTAGACCCGCGGCTTGGTGAAGCTGTCGATGAGGGGCGTCGCGGTGTTCATCAGCAGGATGGAATAGCATACGCCCTCGGGATAGCCGCCGTACTTGCGGATGATGACTGTGAGCAGGCCGCAGCCGAATCCGAAGACGAGCTTGCCGGTCTTCGAAAGCGGGCTCGTGACCATGTCGGTTGCCATGAATACCGCTCCGAGCATTACGCCGCCGGCCAGCATCTCGAAAAGCGGCTCGCCCCCGCACCACACGAGGCCGGAATACAGGGCGCCGTCCTTGAACGCCGGGGCCGAGACCGGCAGGAGCCAGCCGAGCAGGGCCACGGTCCCGAGGAAGCAGACGGGTATGTACCATTTTATAGTCTTTGTCGCGAGCAGAACGACGGCGCCGACGAGAAGGGCGAGGGCGCTCGTCTCGCCGACACAGCCGACCTGTGAGCCGAGGAACATGTCGAGCAGGGGCGTGCGGTTCGCGTCCTGCACCTTGCGGAGCGTCTCTCTCGGCGTCGCGCCGAGCTCGGCGAGCACCTCCTTGTTGATCGAGGTCGCGTCCGTGACGGCGTCTGCCTTCGGCAGGCCCTTGAGGTAGTCCTTGCGGGCGCTCAGAGCGGACGCACCGGTCATCGTCTCGGACCGCGTGTGGCCGTTGCCGAAGCGCTGGCCGGGCGTGACGTCGACCCAGTTCACGCCCCATCCGCCGATGGTCAGGCCCGCGAAGCACGCGACGGCAAACGCGCGGCCCGCCAGGGCCGGGTTCCAGATGTTGTAGCCGAGCCCGCCGAACGCCTGCTTCACGATGCCGATCGCAAAAAGAGACGCGACCAGCGGGATGAACCACGGCGCGTTCGACGGCATCACGAACGCGACAAGGAGCCCGGTCACGACGGAGCTTCCGTCGGACACCGTGACCTTCCTGCCCGTGAGTTTCTGGACCAGCGCCTCGGCCGCAACGGCGGTCACCACCGAGACCATGACGATCCACGCGGCGGCCATGCCGAAGAAATAGCAACTCGTGAACAGGGCCGGCAGGAGCGCGACGACGACGGTCCACATTATGCGCGATATGTCGTCGCGTGAACGGATATGCGGCGAGGTCGTGACAAGGAACCCTTCTTGCGGTTCGACCGGCTTCTTCGATGCAGGTTCGGTCGCCTTCGCTTCTTCGGACATCCGGGCCACCTATGTTTTGGCCTGTTTCGCTTTTTCCTCTGCGCGCAGCCGGGCAAGTTCGGCTTTGCCGTACTTCACCAGGTGTACGATGGGACGCCGTGACGGGCAGACGTATGTGCAACAGCCGCATTCCTTGCAGTCCATTATGTCGCTGTCCCTGATTGCGTCGATTCGCTTCGTCTCGCAGATGATGCTCAGGTACGACGGCACGAGCCGCCACGGGCAGGCGTCGACACAACGGCCGCAGCGGATACACGTTGTCCACTCGTACGCCTCGGCGTCGGCGAGCGCCAGCACGCCCGACGTGCCCTTTGTGACGGCGACGTCGGCCGTGTACTGCGCGAGCCCCATCATCGGGCCGCCGAGGACCAGCTTGTTGGCGTTGCCTCTGAGGACCGCCCTGTCGAGTATGGCACGGACGGGCAGTCCGAGCGGGACGAGGTAGTTCGCCGGGTTCTCGACGCCGTCGCCGGTCACGGTGAGCGCCCGCTCTATCAGTGGCCTGTTGAACCGGAGGGCCTCGTAGACCGCGACCGCCGTCCCCGTGTTCTGGCAGATGACGCCGATGTCGATGGGGAGCCCGCCGGACGGGATTTCGCGCCCGAGCAGTGCGGTCGTTATTTGGTGCTCGGCGCCCTGCGGGTACTTCACCTCGAGCATCTCGACGCAGACGCCCTCGTGGCCCCCGGCCGCGGCCAGGAGTCTTGCGTACGCGTCGGGCTTGTTCGACTCGACGGCTATCCAGCCGTTGGGCGCGCCGACGGCCTTCATCAGGACTTCGAGCGCGGCAACGATATCGTCCGCCCGCTCGATCATCTGGCGGTAGTCGCAGGTCAGGTAGGGTTCGCACTCGGCGCAGTTGATGACGACGTCGCTGATGGGCTTGCCTTCCATCGGGCTCAGTTTAACGTGCGTCGGAAAGGTCGCCCCGCCGAGGCCGACGATTCCCGCGTCGCGGATCTCGTCGCGTATCCGGGCGGCGGACATGCCGGAGAAGTCGCGCTCCTGGTTGAGGCCATCGAGCCACTCGTCATTCCCGTCGTTCTCGATGATGACCGCGTTCACGCGGGTCCCGAGCGGGTGCGGCCGCGGCTCGACGGCCTTGATCGCGCCGGAGACGGGCGAATGCACGCCCGCGGACACGAACCCGCGTGGCTCAGCGATCATCTGGCCCTTCTTGACCGCGTCGCCCTTCTTGACGGCCGGGGCCGCGGGTGCGCCTATGTGTTGTGAGACATATAGCACCAGCTCGGGCGGCGCGGGAAAGCGCTCGATTGGCTTGTCGCCGGCGAGGTCTTTATGGTCGTGAGGGTGAATGCCGCCTTTGAAAGTTTTCAGCATGTAGTCCATGGCGCCTGTTGCGTGGCTCTCTCGGCTGAACTTCGCGGCGGATTATAGCAGTGGCGCCGGCCGCTGTCAACGCGGGCGTTGCGAGCGATTTGATGCGGCCCGACGGGCACTTGGGTGGTGAGTCGCGGCCAGTTCGCCCCCGGAAACATGTATACTATTCCGTTAGTCGCTTTGCGAACGTGGTGCTCCTGATTACGGCAAAGTGTGAGCGTTTTCCCAAGCTTGACTTATCGAAGGCGCATCCTTACAATTCGGCACGTTGAGGGGGGACTCAAGAACAGGAGCCGTGCAATGGGCAAGATCGAAACCGCGTTCAGGGCGGAGGTCGCCCGACTCGCCCGGAAAGAAATCAAGTCGCTATGCGGCCCGATGGGGCACGATGTCCGGCGCCTGAGGCGGACGGTGGCCCGGCTGGGCAAGGCGGTGGCTTCGCTCGAGAAGGCGGCAAGGGAATGGGCTGCGGAGATGCAGGCCGAGAAGGCGGAGCTCAAGGCGCCCACGCCGGAAGTGGAGTCCGCACGGTTCTCGCCCGGCCTCATTCGAAAGCTGCGGACGCGCCTCGGCCTGTCCCAGGCAGATTTCGGCACGCTGGTCGGCGTCAGCACACTTTCCGTCGGCCTTTGGGAGCACGGGAAAACGAGCCCGCGTGGGTCGAACAGGACGGCGCTTGTCGCCCTGAGGAAGCTTGGCAAGCGGGATGTCCGCAAGATACTGGATCAGAAAGCGGCTCCCAAGCCGAAGAAGCGCGGCCGGAAGCCCAAGGGCAGGCCCGCCAAGAAGGCCGGACGGAAGAAGAAGTAGCCCGCTGGTCGGAGAACAGAGGGTCCTGGACCGCGTGCGTGCTCCATGTGTACAGTATTACTTGCTTGTGGGGGACCCGCGGCAATCGCGGGGCCTTCCTTACTTGGCCCCAGACCGGGCGCGTGTGCCGCGAACCATGCCGTGCCAGTCCTCGAAAAAAGACCGTGACGAGTTCGGACCCGCAAGGAGAACATGATGCCTGAACTTTTCAGCAACTCAATCGGAATGACATTCGTTGCCATCCAGCCCGGCCGTTTCGCGATGGGGCAGGAGGACGGCGACTGGGACGAGCGGCCTGTCCACGATGTCGTGATCGACACGCCGTTCCACATGGCGACGACGCCCGTGACGAACGCGCAGTACGAGCGGTTCGACCCCGACCACAGGAAGCTGCGCGGCGAACGGGACCTGTCCAAAGAGGACGACGAGTCCGTCGTATTCGTCAGTTGGCAGGATGCGGTCAGGTTCTGCGAATGGCTTTCAAAAAAGGAAAACAAGCCGTACCGCCTGCCGACCGAGGCCGAGTGGGAATATGCCTGCCGCGCAGGAACAGCGACGGCATTCAACACGGGCGACGAACTGCCCGAGCCCTATTGTCGCAACCAGAAGAGCGACTGGAACCCGGCCCCCGCCTCGCTCGCCGTGGGCCGGACCCCGCCGAACGCGTGGGGCCTCTGCGACATGCACGGCATCGTCGAGGAATGGTGCCACGACTGGTTCGGCCCCTACGAGAACGGCGAGCAGGCCGACCCCGTCGGCCGCGCGGCCGGCACGTTCAAGGTCACGCGCGGCGGCAGCCACAACACGGACGTTGGTTTTCTCCGGTCCGCCAACCGCCTCGGCGCACTGCCCGAGGACAGGCACTGGCTCATCGGGTTTCGCGTCGTGATGGGCGAGTTGCCCGGCACAAAGCCCCTCCCGGCGCCGAAGCCGGCCCTCTGCGCGCGGGACGTCGGCGGTAAGCGCATCGCCTGGTCACAAAGCACCGCCGAGCCGTTCTTCGCGGAGCCCATCCCGTACGTCCTCATCCCGCCCGACCAGCACGGCCCGCTCTACTCGCAACACAACCACTGTCCCAGCATCGCGTGGTGCGACAACGGCGACCTCCTCGCAATCTGGTTCAGTTGCGAAACCGAAGGCGGCCGCGAACTCACCATCGTCGGCAGCCGCCTGCGCTCCGGCAAAAAGGAGTGGGACGCGCCGGAGGAGTTCTTCAAGGCGCCCGACCGCAACATGACCGGCTCCGGACTCCTGAACGACGGCAAGGGCAAGCTCTACCACTTCAACGGAATGGACGCCGCCGCCGGATGGGGCAATCTCGCGCTCGTCATGCGGACTAGCACGGACAACGGAGCCACGTGGTCGGCGCCGCGCCTCATCAACCCGAGCCATCAACTGCGCAACCAGGTCATCAGCGGCACAAGCATGACGAAAGAGGGCTGTATCATCCAGCCATGCGACGCGGTCTGGGGGGGTGAGGGCGGCACGGCCGTCCACATCAGTTGCGACGGCGGGCAGACCTGGGCCGACCCCGGGGCCGACCGCGACCGGCCGGAATACACGGACGGCGGGTCCGGCGGCACCATCGCGGGCATTCACGCCGGCGTCGTCGAGCTCGCAGACGGATCGTTCCTGGCACACGGCCGCGGCAACAACATCAACGGCCGGATGCCGAGGAGCATCTCGCACGACATGGGCAGGACATGGACCTACTCCGCCACCGAATTCCCGCCCATCGGCGGGGGACAACGGCTCGTCTTGATGCGGCTCCGCGAGGGGCCGCTGATGTTCGTCTCGTTCAGCGACGAGGCGCATGGCCAGGACCGCGACAAGATCAAGGGGTTCGCCGTGCGCGATGCGGCCGGTGCTGAACGTGAGATATTCGGCTCGTTCGCCGCGGTCTCGTTCGATGAGGGCAAGACGTGGCCCGTGAAGAAACCGCTCTCGCTCGGCGGACCGGCGAGGACGTTCCACGGCCGCGGCTGGACGCGGGAGTTCCTGATGGACGACACCCACGCCGAGCCGCTCGGCTACTTCGCCGCGACGCAGTCGCCGGACAACATTATTCACCTGGTATCGAGCGGGCTCCACTACCGGTACAATCTGGCGTGGCTCAAGACGCCGATGCCGGCCGCCGGAAAGTGAGGGACGGCGCGATGGGCGTGACGGACGAACGGCTTGCTCAACACAGGCGATTTTGGCGTGGCGAAGGGCCGTGCCTCATCTTCATTCCGTCCGCGCGGCGCGATCTCTACGACCTCGCCGACTATCCCGCCCGCTTCAAGAATCCCGAGCTGATGTGGGCGGCCGAGACGGCGCGCGCCCGCGGCGTCGTTGATTGGCCGACCGACGGCATACCGACCGTCCGACCGAATCTTGGCGTGGTCTTCATCCCGTCGATGGCCGGCCAGTCGTATCGGATTCCCGGCGACCAGATGCCGTGGCCGGGTGAGCCGCTCGGCCGCGAAGCGATACGGGCTGCGCGACACATCGGCCTGGCGGAATCGGAACTGATGAAGCTCGCCGCCGAATTCTACGCCATTCACCGCGAGCGCGGCGACAGGCAGATCGTCGCGTACCACCCCGACACGCAGGGCGTTTTCGACGTCGCACATCTCCTCTACGGCGAGAGGATTTTCTACGACCTCGTTGACGAGAGCGAAGCCGGCTGGATCGAGGAACTTCTCGACATCTGCCTCGGGCTTTATGTCGATGCGTCGGCGCACGTCAAAGACCTCGTCGGCGAGGGCACCTCGTCGATGATTCACGGGCACGGCACCGAGCAGGGTGTGTACTTCCCGCACGCGGGCGTCCGCGTGTCCGAGGACACGGCTACTCTCCTTTCGCCCGCGATGACCGGGCGCGTGATTGTGCCCGCCGTCCGGAAGGCGGCCGGGCCGTTCGGCGGTGCGTTCGTCCACTATTGCGGCAAGCACGACGCGTTGTTAGAGCAACTTTGTGTAATGGACTGCGTGAAAGCGATCGACCTCGGCAATCCCGAGATGTACGACTCGCGGTGGCTGATGGAAAGGTGCGCCGAGACCGGCACGGTCCTCCACAGCCGCGTGTCCGCGTCGCCCGGCGAAACGTGGCAAGGATACACACGGCGCGTGGCCGGCCTCGTGAATGAAACCGGGGCGCGTTGCATCCTGCGCCCGGCGGTCTTTCCCGATGCACGAGACGAATGCGCGGCGATGCGCGACCTCTGGCATGAACTGACGGCCTGACAGGAACGATGCGATGCCCGACACGACCCGCCGGCTCATCAGCTACATCGCCCCCGCGGCGCCGGCGACGCGGCGCCCGGCCGATGGCGACGAACCGGTGTTGCGGCCGGAGATCGGCTTCACACCCAAATGGTACCGTGAGGCAGTCGGCATAGATTTCGGAAAGCGCTGGCACACGGACCCCGCTTGCCGGCGCGAAACGGTCGTCGCGATGCGCGAAGAACTCCGGCGCCGGTTCCCGGGCACGCGCATCGGTGGCATCGACCGCACCGGCGGGCCACTGGACCTCCTGACTGGAACGTACGGAGCGTGTACGGTCGCCGCCATATACGGCATCCCCGTCGTATATGCCAGCGACAACTGGCCGAACTGCGAACAAAACTACCTGAGCGACGACGACATCGACCGGCTCGAACCGCCCGACCTCGACAGGAACTCCGCGTTCCGCGACCTGATGGCGCAGGCGGACTGGATCGCGAAACGCGAGGGCGCGATTGTCGGCTTCATAAACTGGCAGGGCGTACTCAACAACGCATACCGGCTCCGTGGCGAACGGCTTTTCCTCGACATGGTCGACGCCCCGGACCGTTGCGGCCACCTGCTCGACTGCGTCTGTACCACGATGATCGACGCGGCTCGTCGCCTCCACCGACGCCAGCGGCAGAGCGGCTTCGACGTCGACTTCTTCACGGTGAGCAACTGTCTCGTCAACATGATATCGCCCGACCAGTACCGCGAGCGGTTGCTCCCGTTCGACCGGCGCATCGCGGAGGAGTTCGGGTGCATCGGTGTCCATAACTGCGCCTGGAATGCGGACCCGTACGTCGATGCGTATGCGACGCTCCCGAACGTCGCGTACGTCGACATGGGGCTGGACTCGGACCTTGTCCGGGCGAGAGAAATGTTTCCGAACGCGCGGCGCGCGATTATGTACACGCCGATGGACCTGGCGCGGAGGCCGCTAGAAGAGATTCGCTCGGACCTCGAACGGATCGCCCGCGAATACGCGCCCTGCGATATCGTCGCCGCGGACATCGAGGCCGGAACGCCGGACAGACGCGTGATGGATTTTCTGGGCTTGTGTGATAGAATCAGCAACCTGTGACCCGTTGGAAGGAATCCTATGGCGAAGGCGGCCCTCGAACACCCGTTGCGCGGCATCATCCCGCCGATGGCGACGCCACTCATCGATCGCGACACGCTTGACGTCGAAGGGCTGGAGCGTCTGATCGAGCACATATTGGCCGGCGGTGTGCACGGGCTCTTTATCCTGGGCACGACCGGCGAGGCCCCGAGCTTGAGCCACCGCCTGCGGCACGAATTGATCGACCGCACCTGTCGGCAGGTGGCCGGTCGCGTGCCCGTCCTGGTCGGCATCACGGACACGGCGTTCGTCGAGTCGGTCAACATCGCCCGCAGGGCCGCGGACGCCGGAGCGGGGGCCCTTGTGGTCGCGCCGCCGTACTATTTCCCGGCCGGCCAGCCGGAGCTTCTTGAGTACCTCGAGCACCTTGTGCCGGAGCTCCCGTTGCCGGTATTTCTCTACAACATCCCGAGCCACACAAAGCTGGTCTTCGAGACCGAAACGGTGCGGGCCGCGGCCGACATCCCCGGCGTCGTCGGGCTCAAGGACAGCTCGGGTGACATGTCCGGGTTCCGGCGGCATCTGGCGCGTTTAAAAGACCGGCCGGACTTCTCGCTCCTTGTCGGGCCGGAGGCCCTGCTGGCCGAGGCCGTCCTCCTTGGTGGTCACGGCGGGGTGCCCGGCGGCGCGAACATATGGCCGCGTCTCTATGTCGACTTCTATAACGCCGCGGCCGACGGCGACCGCGAGGCGCTCGCGCCGCTCGAAGAGCGGGTCAAGCGGATCGGCGCCACCATCTACCGCGTCGGCCGCCACGGGTCCAGCTACCTCAAAGGGGTCAAGTGCGCCCTCTCGTGCATGGGCATCTGCGACGACTTCATGGCTGAGCCTTTCCACCGCTTCCGCCAGCCCGAGCGCGACGCCATTCGGCGATACGTGGACGAAATCGGCCTGCGCAAGTGAGCGGACCAGCGCAACGACGTTGCGGGCGTCCCGGATTTACGGGTTGACGCTGGTTTTCCGGCGCTGTAACCTACCTGAGCCGTCTTTCTGAAATCGTCGGAAACATCAAGGAGCGAACGTTCCATTAAGGAGACACGACGCATGGCAGAATATTCGACCAGCCCGTCGGGCGAAAAATTCCCGATTCCGGCGCGTGAGGATTACGCGAAGGAGCTCAAGCGCGTCGAGACGCTGGCCGCCGCGGCCCGCAAAGAGGGCAAGGAAGTCGTGGTCGTGATGGGTGTCGGCTTCGTCGGTGCCGTGATGGCCGCCATCGTCGCCGACACGGTTGACAAGAAGACGGGCAAGCCGTCGAAGTTCGTCATCGGCTGTCAGCGGCCGAGCACACGCAGTTACTGGAAAATCCCGCTCCTCAACCGGGGCGAGTCGCCGGTCAAGGCCGAGGACCCCGAGGTGGACCCGATGATCGCGCGGTGCGTGCTCGAGAAGAAGACGCTCACCGCGACGTACAACAGCGACTGCCTGGGGCTGGCCGACTGCGTGGTCGTTGACGTCCAGTGCGACTACACCAAGCACGATCTCGGCAACCTGCGGACCGGGCAGACGGAGATGACGGCCCTTGAAGCGACGATGAAGACCATCGGCGAGAAGGTCACGGCCGAATGCCTCACGCTCATCGAGACGACGGTCGCGCCGGGCACGACCGAGTTCGTCGCGTTCCCCATAATGAAACGCGCGTTCGCCGCGCGCGGGATCAAGACCGTGCCGCTCCTGGCGCACAGCTTCGAGCGCGTCATGCCCGGCCGCGAGTACGTGAAATCCATCCGCGACTTCTGGCGCGTCTGCTCTGGATGCAACAAGGAGGCACGCGGCCGCGTCGTGAAGTTCCTGAACGAAGTTCTCAACACCGACGATTATCCGCTGACCGTGATGGACCGGCCCATCGAGTCGGAGACGACCAAGATCGTCGAGAACTCATACCGCGCCACCATTCTCGCCTTCCAGAACGAGTGGAGTCTTTTCGCCGAGCGCAACGGCGTCGACCTCATCAAGGTCATCAAGGCGATCAAGGTGCGGCCGACACACTCGAACATCATCTTCCCCGGCCCCGGCATCGGCGGGTACTGCCTGCCGAAGGACGGCGGCCTGGGGTACTGGGCCTACAAGCACATCCTCGGCTTCGAGGACGGCGACAGCGTCTTCAAGATGTCGACGACTGCCATCGACGTGAACGACACCCGCGGCCTGCACGCGGCCGAGCTGACCCGCGACGCGCTCCGCAACATGGGCCGCTACATCGCCGGCTCGCGCGTACTCCTGTGCGGGGCGAGCTACCGCGAGGATGTCGGCGACACGCGCTACAGCGGCTCGGAACTCGTCGTCCGCAAGCTCACCGAAATGGGCGCCGAAATCAGCGTACACGACCCCTACGTCGACCACTGGTACGAGCTTGAGAAGCAGGACGTCTATCCCGCCCCCGGCCACTCCTGGGCGCGTTTCTTCCGCAACCAGGGCGACCTCGTCAACATAACGGTCCAGAAAGACCTCGCCGGCGCGCTGAAGGGCGCCGAGGCCGTCGTCCTGGCCGTCCGGCACGCGCCGTACCTCGACCTCGAACCCGGCGACGTGGTCAAGTGGGCGGGCGCTCCGCTCGCCGTAATCGACTGCTTCGGCATACTTGACGACGACCGGATTCGCCGCTACTTCGAGCTCGGCTGTGAGGTAAAGGGGCTCGGCCGTGGCCACATCCAGCGCATCAAGGAAGAGGTCCGCGCGAAGCGGAAGTAGCGAGCCGCGGCGTCATCTGCTGTGTCGGGGAGTCATACGACTTCTGCGTCGCCCGGCAGGGGCGTTTCCGCACTGCCGACCGTCTCGGTGCGGATGGTCTCTTCGCCTGACCCGAAAACGATTGTCGTTTCGCCGACGGTGATGATGTCGCCGAAGAGAAGGCGGCGTTCAAGCACCGGCTTGCCGTTGACGGCTGTTCCGCCCGTGCTTTCGAGGTCGCGCACGCGGAAACCGGCGTCAACCGGCTCGACCACGGCGTGGACGACCGAGACGTGCTCGTCGGTGACCTGGAGAGCGCAGTCGATGCCGCGTCCGATGGTGACCGGGCTCTCGCGCACCTCGGCCGTGGCTCCGACATCCGGCCCGGTTATGACGCGAAGCAACGCCATGATACCCCCTGAATGACGGCGTTCGATCCGGCGGTTCAGCCGACGCAGGGCGATTCTACGGCGGGCCCCGGCGCATGTCAACCGTGAGGCCGTCGATTCCAAATGGGGTTGAGCCGGGGGCGTCGCGCAGGTATAATGGCGTCCGCGGGTCCGTGGCGCACGCCCCGGCGATGCGAGTCTCTTTTGGTAGGAACATGAGATGAACAGCTTCAGGACGATCGCGGCCGTGCTGGTGGTGTTGCTTGCCTTCACTTGTTTCCAACTCATAGCCAACAATTCGCTCCGGGAGGCGGTCAGGTCCGACGTGAAGACACAGGTCGGGCTGACGGAAGACGAGATACTTCGTCACCAGGAGGAGATCCGCAAGGCGACCGAGCTGATGGGCAAGCTGACCGCGTCGCTCGAGGCGGTGAATTCGGAGGTCGGCGCGGCGGGCGTGAAATCGGCCGACCTGATGAAGTCCATCGGCGAACTGGAAGTAAAGGTGAAAGCCGTCGGCGCGGAACTTGAGGATGTCGGCAAGCGGCTGGAGATGTTGAAGGCCGCGGCTGAGAACGCCCCGAAGGCGGACCTGGGCATGACGAAGGTCAAGGAGCACGTCGAGAGCGTCGAGGCCGGCGCGAAGTCGGCCGCGGACAGCGTCGAGCAGTTGTCGGCCGCACTGAAGCAGGTGACCGCCGAGTTCGGGCAGTACGAGAGTGCGGTCAAGCCCTCGGACGTGGCCGGGATGAAAGAGGACGTCGGGCGCGTACGGTCCGAGGCGCAGAAGCTCGGCGATGAAATCCGGAAGCTGCTGGCCGACCTCGATTCCGCGCAGCCCGAAGGAGACGGATCATGAAGAAGCAGCGACTTGGCGACGTGCCCTCAACCGGGGTCCCGGCCCCGGCCTCGGGCGTGCGAATACGCTGGCTGATCGACGAGAAGTCGGGCGCTCCGAACTTTGCGATGCGCCATTTCGAGATCGCGCCGGGCGGCCATACGCCGCTTCACGCACACGACTGGGAGCACGAGGTGTTCATCCTTGCCGGCTCCGGCGTTGTGGTGGGCGACGACGGCGAGTCCGCGTTCGCGCCGGACGACGTCATGTTCATGCCCGGCGGCGAGGAGCACCAATTCCGCAACACGGGCACAGACACCGTGTCGATGCTGTGCCTGGTGCCGCTCAGTTCCACGCAGAAGAAATAGTCTTTTCAGCGGGTCACAAAAGGGCCGGGCGGATTTCCTGCCGCCTGGACGAGCACAATGGTGCCGGAACTGAACGGCGTCACGATCACCGGCCAGATCGGCAACGGGGCCGGAAGCATAGTCTTCAAGGGCCGGGACGACGCAACCGGCGAATCGCTCGCCGTGAAGAGCGTCACCCGCGCGGTCGTGCTGGAGATACAGAAGCACGCGCCCTCCCCGGAATACGCAGGCGACATCTCGAAACTGCTCAAGATGTACCTCTCGCAGGTGCGCAACGAGTGGAAGCTCGGCCACCGGCTGACGAACCTGGCGGGCGGGCACGTCGGCATCCCGAGAATGCACGAACTCATCCGCGAGAACGGCTTTCTGCGAACGAACGGTCTCCACCTCGTGATGGATTTCGTCGAGGGTGAAAACCTCAGAAAAGGACACGACTACTCGATCGAGGAGCTGATCCACATCTATCGTCAGGCCGCCGACGTCCTGCGATTCATGCACCAGCACAACGTCGTGCACGCGGACATGAAGCCGCATCACGTCATCGTGGACGATCAGCGCAGTGTCCAGATTCTCGATCTCGGCCTGTCCTGTCACCGCAACGGTCACGTGTCCCAGGTGGTGGGCAGTCCGCACTACATGGCGCCCGAACAGCTCGTCGGCGCCGGCGTCGACGAGCGGACCGACGTCTTCGGCCTCGGGGCGACGATGTTCTGGGTACTTACCGAACGGACGATCCGCCCCAACGTCTCCGGGGCGTCGTCGATGGGCCCGATGGACCTCCAGATCAAGTCTTTCGAGACATCGGTCCGCGAGTACAACCCCAAGGTGCCGCCCGCGCTGGAAGACATCGTGCTTCGTTCGTGCGCGCCCTCCCGCAGGGCGCGGTTGAGCATGAGCGAGGTGATTGCGCGGCTTGACCGCCTGGTTTGACTCCCCCCTGGTCCCGAAATCCGGTGATTCAGCCGAGGAACCGGCGCAGTTCTGAGAGAGCCGTCTCGACGTGCCGGCGCGAGATGTCAAGGTGTGTGACCATCCTGCACGTCCGCGGTCCCGTCTGCAGGAACAGCACGCCCCGCTCTGCCATCGCATCGACAAGGTCGGCCGCTGTGAGGCCGGGCCGCGCCAAGTGGAAATACACCAGGTTCGTTTCGACCGCGCGGGGATCGATCTCGATGCCGGGCAGTTCGGCCAGGCCCTCGGCGAGACACTTCGCGTTCGCGTGGTCCTCGGCCAGGCGGTCCACGTTGTGGTCAAGGGCGTAGATCGCGCCGGCCGCGATGATGCCCACCTGGCGCATTCCACCGCCGAGCATCTTGCGATAGCGCCGAGCCGCCTCCACAAAATCGCGTTCGCCCGCTACGACGGACCCTATCGGCGCGCCGAGCCCCTTCGAAAAGCACAGCGTACAGGTGTCCACATGCTCCGTGTAGGCCGCCGGCTCGACGCCGATGGCGACGCACGCGTTGATCAACCGCGCGCCGTCCATGTGCACGCCGGCCCCGTGCCGGTGGGCGACGTCCGCGACCGCGGCCACCCGCTCGACCGGATAGACCGTCCCGCCGGCCTCGTTGTGGGTATTTTCCAACTCGACCAGCCGCGTGACCGGCACGTGAATGTCGGTTTCCCTGATCGCCGCCTCGACCTGCGCGGGCGAAAGCATCCCGCGGTCGCCCCCCAGCGTCCTGAACTGGACGCCGCAGACCGCGGCGTGCGCGGCCACCTCGTGCTGTACGATGTGGGACCGCTCCTCGCACACGATCTCGTCGCCGTGGTGTGTCTGTGCGCGGATGGCGAGCAGGTTCGCGAGCGTCCCCGACGAGACGAACAGGGCAGCTTTCTTGCCGAGGAGCGCGGCCGCCCTTTCCTCGAGGCGGATCACGGTGGGGTCGTCGCGCAACACGTCGTCGCCGACCTCGGCCTCGGCCATGGCGCGCCGCATGCCGGGCGACGGGCGGGTGACGGTATCACTGCGGAGGTCGACCATCGGAACAGCCGCCCCGGGGTTGGGGGATTACCGCTTGGAGAACTGGAAGCCGGCGCGGGCGCCGCGCTGGCCGTATTTCTGGCGTTCTTTTTCGCGCGGGTCGCGGGTCAAGAGACCCTCTTCCCGAAGCTTGGGCTCGAGTGACTGGTCCGCCTTGAGCAGTGCGCGCGCGATGCCGAGCCGGATCGCGCCGGCCTGGCCGGTGAAGCCGCCGCCGTCACAGCGCGCGAGCACGTCGTACTTGCTCGCCATTCCCGTGAGGTTCAGCGGCGCAACGGCGATGCGGAGCGACCGGTCGTGTGGGAAGTATTGCTGTGCGTCTGTGTCGTTGACCTTCACGTTGCCGGTGCCGCGCATCAGGCGAACGCGGGCCACGGCCGATTTCCTTCGTCCGGTGCCGAGATAAACGGGGCCTTGAGCCACTTCACTACTCCGGGATTCTGAAAGTCAGCGGTTCGGGTTTCTGGGCGGTGTGCGGATGATCCGGTCCGGCGTACGCCTTCAACTTCGAGAACATTTGCCGGCCGAGAGTGGTCTTTGGCAGCATGCGCTTGACGGCAAGTCGGAAGGCCTCCGCGGGCTTCGACACGAGCAGTTCCTCGAGAGGCGTCTCGGTCAGCCCGCCGGGATATCCCGACGCCCGGTAATACATCTTGTTCTTTCTCTTGCGGCCGGTGACCGTGAACTTGTCGGCGTTGATGACGACGACGAAGTCGCCGGTGTCCACGTGGGGCGTGTAGGTCGGTTTGTGCTTGCCCTGGAGGATGAAGGCGATCTTGGCCGCAAGCCGGCCCAGGACCTCGCCTTCCGCGTCGACCACATACCATTTCGGATCGACATCCACCGAGCTTGCCATGAACGTCTTTGTCATGTTGCCTCTGCCTGCAAAGTGCCTGTCACGGACTCAAGAATCGGGAATTATAACCGTGCTTGGCGCGCAAGTCAAACAAAAACAGGCGCCATTTGTCTCCCCGTTCTGGCCTGCCTGGTACGCCTGCGGGCCGCCGGCCAATCCGTTTGCGCGGCCGGACAGGTCCTTGGCAACGCCGGATCAGCCGTCATAACTGACGTCTATACTGAACGCGGCCGTACGCCTGTCCTTCCCCTCGGTCCACGCCTCCAGACAGGCCGGGCCCTCGGGCAATTCGACGCCCTCGAACGTGCACTCGGTTGCACCCGCCGCCACGGGCAGTTCGTGCTTGATCTCATCCAGTTGCATTCGTGCGAGCGCGGCTCCTTCGGTCTTGGTGAAATGTACGCGAATGGAGTACGACCCGGGCCGCGTGACAAGTACCTGCCACGAGCCGTGATCCTCGTCCGCCCAACCGGTCTCGCCCTGGATCCGCCAGTCCTGCCGTGTCAGCACGGTGGGATTTTCCTCGTGCGAGCCCAGGTGAATGCGCGGCGGTTCGTAATTGTCCGGGCGTGTGGTGGAGACGTCGTCGAACCAGGATTCGTACTGCCGGCGCATTTCGCGGACGATGTCCGGGTGCTTTTCCGCCACGTCGCGCGTTTCTCCCGAATCATTGATGACATCGTAGAGCTCCTTGCCGTTGACCAGCTTGTACTGCTGCCCGATGACCGCGCAGTTCCGGTAACGTTCGGGAATGTTCCCGCGGTGCCATTGTGTGAAGAGGGCGCGGTCGGGCCACTCTTTCGCGGAGACTTCTCCCGTCAAGATCGGCAGGATGTTCAGGCCGTCGATGGTCACGTTTGCGGGCAGTTCTGCTCCGCATGCGGCGGCGACCGTGGGCACGAGGTCTATCAGGTGGGCGACACGGTCGAGCTTGACCCCGCGCGGCAAGCGGGCCGGCCAGCGGACCAAGCTCGGCTCGCGAATGCCCCCGTCATACATTGACCCCTTGAAGTCACGCAGGCCCGCGTTGTACCGTTGAAGCCCGTCGTGAGCGTGAGAGCCGCACGCGCCGTTATCGCCCATGAACCAGACGATGGTGTTTTCCGACAGGCCCAGCCGCTCGAGCCCGGCAAGCAATCGGCCCAGGTTGAAATCGACGTTCTTGATCATGCCGTATACTCGGGCGAACGTTTCGTTGAGGCCCTTTTGGCGATACGGCTCGACCCACTTCTCCGCAACCTGTAGCGGGCTGTGCGGGGCGTTGGTCGCAAGATACACGAAGAACGGCTCGTCGCGATGTTGCTCGACAAACTCGATGGCCGCATCGGCAAAGATGTCCGTGCAGTAGCCCGTGTACTTCTTCGGTTGGCCGTTGTGCAGGAGCATCGGATCGAAGTACTTGTTCCCTTCGAAATCGGAGGGCTGGCACATGCCGCCGCCCCTGTGGCAGAGCACCTCTTCGAATCCCTTGTCGATGGCCCGCATCGGGTAGTTGTCGCCGAGGTGCCACTTGCCGAAGAGGCCGGTCCGATAGCCGGCCCCGCGCAGAATTTCGGCGAGCGTCACTTCCTCCGGGTCCATCATCGCGCGGCCGTACGCCGTATCGATGGCGCGGGTTCTGTAGTTGTAGCGTCCGGTCATCAAGCTCGCTCGCGTCGGGGCGCACACCGTGCAGGTGTAGAACCGGGTGAGGTCGACTCCTTCCATGCACAGCCGGTCGAGCGTCGGCGTGGCCAGGTGCGGGTTGCCGTGGACGCCGACATCCCCCCAGCACTGATCATCCGTGAGGACAACTACGACATTGGGCCTCTGTTGATCCATCGTCTTCTCCTTTCAAGCTCAGGTCGTGGCTCCGGTCCGCGCTCAGATAGACCGGTGGATTCTGAAGAGACAGCACTCATTGAGCCGCATGTTGATAGTGGAAATGGGCAACTCATCCCGGAGATTTTTCGCTGACGCCCGGAATGACATATCTCGCTAATGGGCAAGCGGTTCTGTTATCCTGAGCGAAGCGAAGGGCCTTTGTTGTTCCTCGGTGTTGTTCTAGTCTCAACGTGAGTTTCAATAGCTTAGAGGTGGACGCCGAGTGGAGCCAGCACGTACAGGAGCCCAAACAGGGCGGCCCATCCGGCGAGCCCGCCCACGAGGCCGATGACGAGCGCCTCGACCCAGCCGGCGCCGAACACGGTTCTGTAGCCCAGCGCCATCACCGCGAACCCTATCCAGCCGCCTACCCCGATCAGCGCGAGCGCCACGTAGATAACGGCGATGACAAAGAACTGCTTGTAAAGCTGGCCGAAGCCGCCCTCGCCCTCGGGCTTGAACCGGCTCCAGAACAGGCCCAGGAAGAGCGTCGTCCCGGAAAACACGAGGGCGAACAGCGGTATGCCGATCACGGCGACAATCACGTAAGCCATAACTGCTCCTCCCAAGAGAGCGGCGAAAACTTACCACACGTACGCTTCGGGCGCCCGACCGCATCGACACAGAGGCGCCGGCCTCAGTATACTATTCGAAGAAGCATTCGTCGATGCGCTTCACGTAGTCCAGTTCCGTGAGGCGGCGCAGGACGCGCCGGAAGTCTTTCTGGTGCGTCGAGCCGATGCAAAGGCACTGGCCCGTCGTACAGCCAATCCGCCCGCGCGAGCCGGGCATGAACTCGACCGTCGGATCGATGGCCCTCACCTCGTCCCTGCACTCGGGACGGTCGGGTATGCAGAACTCATAGGACAGCGCCCTTAGCCCGTCCGGCGGGCCGGCTAGGCCGTGGTCGTTCAGCCGCTCGACGTCGAACGTGATCTTGGCCAAGGGATCGGGCTCCGTCGCGGTCGGCCCCGAGTGACACGAGCCGGCAAGGAGCGCCGTCGCCACGATTACGGCCGGCAATAGAGCGGCCCTGAGCGCCTTGTTCATCATTTCATCCGCGAATGTACCGTGGCTTATCGTCCGCCGACTCGCTTCCGCCCGGGAGGCCGCCTCGGTCGGTCCTCATCGTGCGAGCATCCATGCGTATAACAGCCAAGGGGGCGAGCCCGCCTAATCCGTGTGCCCGTTCGGAACGACCGAGAGGATATCCGCGAGCTTGGCTTTTGCGAGGCAGATGCAGGAGTCCGCCGCGCCGTAGTACATCCAGAGTTCCCCGTTGCGGACGAAGCCGCCGCTCGCGAAGACGACGTTCGGCGCGTCGCCCGTCCGCTCGTAGCTCTCTTCCGGGCTGAGCAGCCATCGGCGGGTCCTGCCTATGAGCCGGCGCGGGTCATCGAGGTCGAGCAGGGCCGCCCCGAGCCGGTAGATGGGATCGCCGACGACCTGCTTGACGCCGTGGTAGATGACGAGCCAGCCCGCCTCGGTCTCGATTGGCGTGAGTCCCGCGCCGACGCGGACGCCGTCCCACCAGGGCCCGCCGCGTGTCGGGATGACCACGTCCGGCTTGCCCCAGTAGACGAGGTCGGGCGAGTATGATATCCAGACGCTTCCGCCGCCGACCGACGGGCGGTGGAGCATCGCGTACAGGCCGTCAAACGTGCGCGGAAAAAGCGCCGCGTTCTTGTCGTCGGGCGGGACCACCATCCCGATGCGGTCCGCGGTTTTGAAATCCTTCGTCGTCGCGAGCGCGACGCCGGGGCCGTAGTCGGAGTACGCGGTATAGGCGATGACCCAGCAGTCCTTCTCGGCCAGCCACGTCAGGCGGCAGTCCTCGACGCCGTTGGTCTCGTAGTCGAAGCCCTGCGCGGAGTGCAGAAGCGCCTCGTCCTCGAACCGCCAGTCCGTGACGCCGTCGCGACTGCGTGCGACGATGAGATGCGAGCGGCCCGAGGTGCTTTCGGCCCGGACGAGCAGGAGCACCTCGTCGCCGAGGTCGGCCGCGCCCGCGTTGAACACCGCGTTCGCCTGGTACGGCAGGTCGCGCGCCGTGATCAGCGGGTTGTGCCGGTCCCTCACAAATACTTCTTGTGGCCGCATAACTCATTTCTCCTGAACAAGACGCGTATGGCTCGATTCGTGCGACGCCTGCCCGGCGGCAGTCATTGTGTCCCCCGCTTGGGGCATTTCTGCGGGAGGTTGTGGCGCTCGAAGCGTGTGTACTCGGGGAGGCCGTCGGGAGCAATCTTTATCTCGACCTCGCCCTGCATCAGCGGGGCGACGTAGTCGATCATCGCCTGCGTGACGCCGTTGCCCTCGTCGTTGATGAACTCGCGCGGGACTTTCTTCTCGCCGTTGGCGACCTCCTCGAGCGGGGCGAGCCCGGTCTCGCATCTGTAGAGCTTGCCGGATTTCCGTTCGAGCGTGACCATGAACCCGGTGGTGCCCTCCGCGGCGTGCTGGACGGCCTTCTGCCCGACAAGGTACGCCTCGTCGCGGTCGGTCCGGCTGGCGAAGTGGATGCCATTCCTTTGCGCGGTGCCGCACTTGATGTAGCGGGCCTTGATGCCGACCTCGCTCTCGATGATGCCCTTGAGGGTCTCGGCGACGCCGCCAAGCTGGGTGTGGCCGAAGCTGTCCTTGGCGAACGTGCCTTTCTGCTCGGCGACGTAGTTCCCCTCGCCGTCGTTGATGCCTTCGCCGGCGATGACGAAGATGCGGCCCAGCTCCTTGTGGACCTTCTTGCAGTCGGCGACGAATTTCTCGACGGTGAACGGAATCTCGGGCAGGTAGATGAGGTGCGGCGCGTCCTCGGGACTGCGGTGCGCGACACCCATCGCGGCGGCGATCCAGCCGGCGTTCCGGCCCATCACCTCCATGACGGTCGAGGTGTCGTGCGTGTAGAGCGCCTCGGTGTCGCGTCCGGCCTCCATCGCGATGGTCGCGTTATACTTGGCGACGCTTCCGTAGCCGGGGCAGTGGTCGGTGCAGGCGAGGTCGTTGTCGATGGTCTTCGGGACGCCCATCACGATGAGGGGCCACGCCTCCTCCTTGGCGAGGATGCTGAGCTTGTGGGCGGTGTCCATCGAGTCGTTGCCGCCGATGTAGAAGAAGAAGTGGATGTCGTGCGCGCGGAAGACCTCGAGGATGCGCTCGTAGTCGGCGCGGCTCTGGTCGAGACTCTTGAGCTTGTGGCGGCAGGAGCCGAGCGCGGAGGAGGGCGAGCGCTTGAGCCCCTCTATCTGTTCGGTGTCCTCCCTGGTGAGGTCGAAGATGTCCTCGTCGAGGACGCCGAGCACGCCGTTGTGCGCGGCGAAGACGCCCGTGATGCAGTCGGTCTTGAACGCTTCCTGGATGACGCCGCAGGCGCTGGAGTTGATGACGGCGGTCGGGCCGCCGGACTGTGCCACGATGCAGTTGCCCTTGATTGACATCGAATGCCTCCGTTATGGAACAGGGTCGCGACCACCGTCGCAATATGGGTGACAGCGAAGTATACGCCGGATTCCGAGCCACGCGCCCCTGAGCGCGCCGAACTTTCGTACGGCCTGGATGCAGTATTCGGAGCAGGTCGGCTCGAACCGGCACGAGTCGGGGAGCACGGCCCCGAGCGTGTGCTGGTAGAGGCGGACGAGGCCGATGGCGGCGCCGCTCGCGAGTGCGTGAAGCGCGGCGAGGATATTGTGCGAAGTGGCCGGCCTATGGGCCGTCTTTTCCATGTTTCGATCCCCGCCCTAATCTGTCCCTGTCCAAGGCGTCGGCGGCGCGCCGCGCGGTCTCGACGAGGTCGGCCTTCAATTGCTCGACGGTCGGGCTCCGCCACGGCACCTTGGGCAGGGCGACCATGTCGACGCCCTCGGGCAACTTCTGTTTCACGAGCCGGAACGCCTCGCGGACGGTTCGTTTCGCGCGGTTCCGCGCGACGGCGTTTCCGAGGCGCTTGGTCGAGCCGGCGCCGAGCCGCGTGACGCCGCATTCGTTTGCGGCGACGTGAACGACGATGTATCTTCCGACGGCCCGTCCGCCCTGCCTGATGCACCGCCGGAACTCGGCCCCGAGCTTCAGGCGCTCATCGCGCGAAAGTGTGTGGCGGGCCGGGAGTTCCATCGCGTGCGCATTCTAGCGGGGGGTGCGCGGCGTGTCAAGCGGGGCAGGGGGGCGGCGGATTTACTTGATGAGCCGCGTGTCCTCGACCTTTTGCAGGAGCTCTTT
>Ga0180435_10001117_pt1 | contig 28171 bp, 25 predicted proteins | sample SS_ome_3_FD_132467 | JGI IMG/M metagenome (GOLD analysis project Ga0180435, IMG submission 132467) | Hypersaline lake sediment archaeal communities from the Salton Sea, California, USA - SS_3_S_1 metaG | ecosystem: Environmental > Aquatic > Non-marine Saline and Alkaline > Hypersaline >... | reverse complement strand
CGTGCACTAACGACTTGTCGCCCCGAGCGGTGCGATGCACCTCACGAGCGTAAGCTTGCCTCGTATACCAGTCAAGACATGTCAGCACCCGGGCACCAACGGTCTCCAAGCCGCGACCATCTCCGCGACAAGTCGTTAGCACACCCCCACAGTATGCGCGGCTTGACAGGACCCGAATCTGTGCTATCCTTACGTGAAATGAGAACGTTACAGGCCCTTGAGCACTCCAATATCGAATCCGTCGACGCCCGACGAGCCCGAGGAGCGCCAGTCACCCGTCTGGGTCGACTTGTTTGGGCTGATTAGCCCGGGCCGCCAAGCCTGATAACAAGAGCCAGTCCCCAGACGGGGGCTGGCTCTTTTTTGTTGCGCGATGAGACGCCATCGCGCTTTTCCTTTTCAACAACGCATCATCTATCTGGAGGTAAGAAACCATGAGTGGTCACTACGACAAAGTCGTGCTAGCCTATTCCGGTGGGCTCGATACATCCGTCATCCTTGCCTGGCTCAAGGAGAACTACGGCTGCGAGGTCGTCACCTTCACCGCTGACCTCGGCCAGGGCACCGGCGAGCTCGAGGGTCTGGAGGAGAAGGCCCTCACCAGCGGCGCCAGCAAGGCCTACATCGTCGACCTTCGGGAGGAGTTCCTCTCCGACTATGCCTTCCCCACCGTGCAGTCCGGCGCCATCTACGAGCATCTCTACTTGCTCGGTACGTCCTTCGCCCGCCCCGTCACCGCGAAGAAACTGGTGGAGATCGCTGAGAAGGAGGGCGCCGACGCCGTGGCTCACGGCTGCACGGGCAAAGGCAACGACCAAGTCCGCTTCGAACTGACCGTCAAGGCCCTCAACCCCTTCCTCGACGTCATCGCACCCTGGCGCGAGTGGGACATCCGCTCCCGTGCGGATGCTCTGGACTACGCCGCAGCCCACGGCATCCCCATCCGCCAGTCCTCAGGTTCCATCTACAGCCGGGATCGAAACATCTGGCACATGAGCCACGAGGGCGCCGACCTCGAGAACCCCTGGAACCAGCCTGGGGAGGACGTCTTCTTGCTCACCGTCAGCCCCGAGGAAGCCCCTGACGAGCCTCTCTACCTGACCATCGACTTCGACCAAGGTGTGCCCGTCGCCGTGGACGGGACCCCTATGGGGCCCGTGGAGCTGCTGACCCGCCTCAACGAGGTCGGCGGGGCTCACGGCGTCGGTAGGGCCGACCTGGTGGAGAACCGCCTCGTCGGCATGAAGTCCCGCGGCATCTATGAGACGCCCGGTGGGACGATCCTCTACGCCGCACACCAGGGCCTTGAGAGCATCTGCCTCGACCGCGACCTGGCGCACTACAAGGAGATCATCGCCAACCGCTTTGCCGAGCTCACTTACTACGGCAAGTGGTTCACGCCCCTCCACGAGTCACTCCGCGCCTTCGTCGCCAAGTCCCAGGAGCGGGTGACGGGCACCGTCAAGGTCAAGCTCTACAAGGGCAACTGCTCCGTCGTCGGTCGCCATTCACCCCTCAGCCTCTATCGCGAGGAGTTCGCCACGTTCGGCAAGGACGACGTCTACGACCAGAGCGACGCCGAGGGCTTCATCAACCTCTTCGGCCTACCGCTCAAGGTCAAGGCCCTGGTGGACCTCGAGAACGGCGATACAGATGAACTCGCCAAGCCCGATTACGCCAAGTTCAAGAGGGACTGAATCGTCGGAAGTCAGAAGTCGGAAGCAATAACGTAGAGAGGGGGAAGCGAAGGATGACGCTTTGGGGTGGGCGGTTCACGGGGGAGACAGACGCGCTGATGCGCCAGTTCAACGACTCGTTCGGGTTCGACCGGCGGCTGTACGCGGCGGACATCCAGGGCAGCATCGCCTACGCCGAGGCGCTGGTAGCGGCCGGCTTGATCAGCGACACAGAGTGGAATCAGCTCGTCGACGGCCTCCGTCAGGTGGGGGCGGAGTTCGCCGAAGGGACCTTTGAGCCGGCCGACGGCGATGAGGACATCCACACGGCGGCGGAGCGCCGCCTGGGCGAGCTGGTGGGCGAGGTGGCCGGCAAGCTCCACACCGGCCGCTCCCGCAATGACCAGGTGGCCACGGACCTGAAGCTCTACCTCCTGCAGGAGATCAAAGGCCTCCGGGCAGCGCTCATCGAGCTCCAGTCGATCATCGTCGAGAAGGCCGAGGCCCATCTTGGGGTCCTCATGCCCGGCTACACCCATCTCCAGCAGGCCCAGCCCATCCTCTTCAGTCACTGGCTGATGGCCGCCTTCTGGAAGCTCGACCGGGACCGCGGACGGCTGGAGGATATGGCCAAGCGCGCCTGCGTCTGCCCCCTTGGCGCCGGCGCCCTGGCCGGGAACCCCTTTGACGTCGACCGCCAGGCTCTGGCCGAGGCCCTGGGCTTCGAGGGGCCGACGCCAAACTCCATCGACGCCGTCAATGACCGGGATTACGTGGTCGAGTTCCTCTCCTGGGCAGCCCTCACGCAGACCCATCTCAGCGGACTGGCCGAGGACTTGATTATCTGGGCCACCCGAGCCTTCGGCTTCGTGGAGATTGACGACGCCTACGCCACCGGCTCCAGCCTCATGCCGCAGAAGAAGAACCCGGACTCTCTGGAGCTGGTGCGTGGGAAGACGGGTCGGGTTGCCGGTCACCTCACAGGCCTGCTGACCACGCTCAAGGGACTTCCAACGGCGTACAACAAGGACCTCCAGGAGGACAAAGAACCCCTCTTCGACGTCCTCGACACGCTGAAGGTGGAGTTCCCGGTCGTGACGGGGGTGATTCAGACGCTGAGGATCGACGAGGCCCGCATGGCGGCAGCACTGGACGAGGCTATGCTCGCAACCGACCTTGCCGACTACCTGGTCCGCAAGGGCCTCCCTTTCCGCGAAACCCACCATCTCGTCGGCCAGGTCGTTCGCCGGGCCGAGGCGGCGGACGTGCCGTTGAGCCAACTCGACATCGAGACCTACCAGACCGTCAGCGCCGCCTTCGAGGCGGACGTCTACGAGGTCTTCGACTTCCAGCGCTCCGTCGCCGCGCGCGCGGCCGAGGGAGGCACGGCACCCCAAGCGGTAACGGCGCAGATCGAACAGGCCCGGGCCCGGATTGAGTCCGCTTTGGGCGGGGCGGAGGTGACGACAGCGTTCTAGTCTCCCATCGTAAGGGATTGAGAGCGGAGGATAGGCCACCAGCGCGGACTTGCCTCCCGGGGGCCGGCTATGCGCTTCGCGTTCTCGAGGGGGTCAGGGTGATCCAGCCCGCCTCATGGGGCGTTGGTGGACCTGCCGAGCGCTTCTGCCTGCTTCAGACCGGCCGACGCCGCCGTGTTGGTCCTCTCTTGGGTGCCGGATCCGGGACCACGCAGGAGAAGGAGCCCGATCCGGCCCGTTCCGATCAAGGCCACGGCGAAGTCGTGGGGGAAGTCTTGACTCAGGATCGGGGACAGAGGATCGCGAAGAGGCTCAGGTCCCCCTCCCGGCCTCCGGCACGGAACGTCTCCCGCACCTCCAGGTCGCTGATCGCCGCCAACGCCTCCAGCTCCTCCTCGTCGACCATGTGGCAGTACCGGAGGCCGCGCCCGCCTCGTTTCCAGTCAAGCAGATAGTCTCCCGCGTCGAGCTGCTCCGCATCCACGCCGACGGCGTCCCAGTCGACGATCTTCCGCCGCATCCGTGGGTGCGCCAGGAACCGCCACGTGGAGACGACCAGATACCCCTCCGGTGCCAGCAGCCCGGCCACATCCCCCAGCACGCGCGCCCGAAGTCCCACGTCCGGGATGTGGTGCAGCACCGCCAGGGCGACGCCACGGTCGTACCCCCTGCTGCCTTCCCCAGCGACTGGGAGAACGGGAACGGCCTCGGCCCAGCCTTTCTCGGTCACATCCAGCTGCAGGAACGTCGCCTCAGTCCGGGTCAACGCCCCAGCCTGCTCCCGCGCTTCCTCGATCAAAGCCGAAACCGCGTCTACTCCCACGTAGGTGCAGCCCGGCCGCTCCTCGTCGAGAAGCACGGCCAGCCGCCCGTTGCCGCATCCCACGTCTAGTATCCTTGCTCTAGAGGGAAGATACGGTAGAATGGATGTCAAGGCCGGGTCCGCCACCGACCGACTGTTGGCGAATTGGTCGGCGAAGGTCGTGTAGAAGGTGCGGTTCAGAGTGAGAAGCCGCTCGATCATCTCGCGATCCATGCCCGGCATTATAGGTGAGCACCGGAGGAGCGGCAACCGGGCGCCTTTCCATCCCAGCACCGGGCCCCAGGGAACAGGAATACCGAGTGACAAGACAGGACGAAGGACAGCCGAAAGCGCGCCGGAAGCCCTTCAATCTGCAGGACCACGGCGACATCCTCTCGGCGATTCTGGACGAGGTCCGAGACGCTCCTGACCTCACCCAGAAAGAGCTGTCGCAGATCATGCGGAGCCACACCCTCCCCAACGGCGACATGCTCTCCAAGGACCGCATCATCAAAGGCTACCGGCAGCTCTGTCGGCGCGAGGGCTGCTCGCCCGATGTCGCCCTCGTTCGTCGTCTGCGGGTGAAGCCGACCCGCACCATCTCCGGCGTGGCCCCGGTAGCCGTCCTGACCGAGCCTTACCCGTGCCCCGGTGAGTGCATCTTCTGTCCGGAGCCAGCCGGCATGCCCAAAAGCTACCTGCCCGACGAGCCCGGGGCCATGCGCGCGGCCGCTCACGACTTCGACCCCTTTGACCAGACCGCCAGCCGCATCGCAACGCTGCGCGACATCGGCCACAGCGTCGACAAAATCGAACTCCTGATTCTGGGCGGTTCCTGGTCCGCTTACCCCGCGGATTACCAGGCGTGGTTTATCCGCCGCTGCCTGGACGCGATGAACACTGTGGATGCCGACTCCCTGATCGAGGCGCAACGTCTCAACGAGACAGCAGACCACCGGAACGTGGGATTGGTAGTCGAGACGCGGCCCGATCTCATCACGTCCGATGAGGTTCATCGCCTCCGCAGGCTCGGCGTCACAAAGGTCCAGCTAGGCGTCCAGAGCCTTGACGACCATATCCTCGCCCAGAACAAGCGCGGTCACACCGTGGCCGACACCCGCCGGGCTATGCGCCTTCTCCGCCTCTCCGGCTTCAAGATCGTGGTCCATTGGATGCCAAACCTCCTCGGTGCCACACCCAAGGGCGACCTGGAGGACTTCAGCCGGTTCTGGGACGACCGTTCCCTCCGCCCCGATGAGCTGAAGATCTACCCCACCGCCCTCCTGCCGGACACGGAGTTGCACCAGCGTTGGGAGCGCGGCGAGTTTGAGCCCTATGATGAGGAGACCATGGTGGAGCTGCTCTCCCGCTGCAAGCCCCTCATCCCACCCTACTGTCGCGTCAACCGGCTGATGCGGGATATCCCGGCACCGAACATCGTGGCCGGCGTGAAGAAATCAAACCTCCGCCAGATTGTGCAGCAGCATATGGCGTGCGACGGGCGTTCATGCCGCTGCATCCGCTGCCGGGAGGTGCGAGGCGAGCCCATCGACGAAACGACGCTCCGGATGGAGACCATCACCTACCAGACGGACGCATCGGAGGAGAGCTTTCTCCAGGTCGTGACCCCCGAAGGTGATTTGGCCGGTTTCCTGCGCCTCTCCTTTCCACATGTCGAACCACCTATCTCTGAGCTGCGCGGCTGCGCCGTGATTCGCGAGATCCACGTCTACGGGCCTGCCCTGGGGTTGGGGACCGAGTGGGACACCGCACCCCAGCACGCCGGCCTCGGCACAGAGCTGACCGAGGCATCTAGCAAGATGGCGTACGCCGCTGGCTACAGGCGCCTCGCTGTAATCGCCGCCATCGGCACGCGCCCCTACTATCGGGAGCGCGGGTTCGAGCTCGACGAGCTCTACATGATCCGTGACTTGAAGGCCTGACACCCTTGGATCATACCGGACCGTCCCACTACGCCGAGGTCACCCGCCCCATCGTCGATGCGCTTGAGACCATCGTCGGCGCATCCAACCTCATCGCCGGCGATGCCGGGGCGATGCAAGATTACGCCCATGATGAGGTGGCCGGCGAGCGCTACGCCCATATGCCCGAGGTAGTGCTCAAACCGGACACGGCGGAACAGGTATCGCAGATCCTCAAGCTGGCCAACCGGGAGCGGATCCCCGTCACACCGCGCGGCGCCGGATCGGGCCTCTCCTGCGGAGCCGTCCCAGTCTACGGCGGCCTTCTCCTCTCCCTCGAGCGTATGAACCGGATCCTCGAGATCGACGAGGAGAACCTGGTCGCCGTCGTTCAGCCGGGGGTGGTCACCAATGAGATCAACGATGCCGTCGAGCCCTACGGCCTCTTCTACGCCGGATATCCTATGAGCCTCGAGCTTTGCTTCATCGGTGGGAACGTGGCCGAGAACGCCGGCGGGGGACGCGCCATCAAATACGGCGTGACGGGTCGTTATGTCCTGGGGCTGGAGGTCGTCCTTCCCACGGGAGACATCGTCCGGCTGGGCGGCAAACGCGTCAAGGATGTCACCGGTTACGATCTGATCCACCTCTTGGTGGGATCGGAGGGCACCTTAGGTGTCTTCACCGAGATCATCCTCCGCCTGGTGCCCCGCCCAACGACTAGGGCCGTGCTTCTCGTCCCCTTCGAGAACACAGCCGCCGCCATCGGTGCTGTCCCCCACATCATGACCCGGAGGCGCATCGTTCCCACGTCCGTCGAGTTCATGGACCAACACGCTATCCGGGCGGCCTACGAGTACACCGGCGAGCGGCTTCCCCATCCCGACGTGGGCGCGATGCTCCTCATCGAGGTCGATGGCACCGATGAGGACCGGGTGGACCAGGACGTGAACAGTGTCATTGACCTCTGCCTCCAGGAAGGGGCCCTCGACATCTTTGTGGGGAACACGCCCCGAGACGAGCGGAGAATGTGGCGTCCGCGTCAGGCGATGGCCGAGGCACTGAAGGCTATCTGCCCGGTTCAGAGCCTGGAGGACATCGTCGTGCCCCTGGCCCAGATCCCCAACCTAATCCCAGAACTTGAACGTCTCTCGGAGGCCCACAACGTGCTCATACCCTGCTACGGACACGCGGGCGACGGCAACCTGCATGCCACCATCGTGAAAAAGCCCGAGACGCCCCAGGAACGCTGGGAGGAGAGACTCCCTGAGATCCTGGAGGCGCTGTACACGGTTGTGGCGGGGCTCGGCGGAACGATCAGTGGTGAGCACGGCATCGGCTCCAAGCGCGCGCGTTACCTCCCATTGGTACTCGACGAGAAGCTGATCGAGCTCCAGCGGGGGATCAAGGACGTGTTCGATCCTCTTGGGATCCTTAACCCGGGCAAGATCTTCCCACCGGAGTGATCGGGCAGTCCCTCTGCGTAATGGTCACAGACGCTCAATGACGGAAGGGGATGCCTGGGTGTCTAAGAGCTTGACACAGCCTGGGAAATCCTGTATAGTCATTCTCTACCTGAGTCCGCCGCAGCTCCTGGAGGTGGCCCAAGTGCCGGCCCTGACACACTTCTCGACTAGCCGGAACTTTGAGCGGATCGACACGCAGTCATTCGGCATGCCGGCGAGACTCAGCTTCGTCGCGCCAGAGCCGCTCGCCAGGGGTCGAGGATAAGCGCTGGTGCCCGGGGCCGGATCTCAGGGAGAACTCCGGCGGGCGGGCCAGCGGCAGATATGGAGACATCCACATGACAGAGAGATCTGCTTTCGGCAAGTGGTTGTTGGAGGAACTCAGCAAGCGACGCTGGTCAATGCGTGAGTTCGCCCGGCGATGCGAGGTAAGCGAGTCCACGATCTCAAGGATAGTCAGCGGCAAGCGCAACCCCAGCTCCGAGCTCTGTCGGAGGATGGCTCAGGTGTTGCAGCTCCCCCCGGAGAGGATCTTTCGCGAAGCGGGTCTTCTGCCAGAGGCACCCGAGGACTCTCCCGGCATCAAGGAAGCCCTCTACCTCTTCCGCCAGCTCCCCGAGGACGAGCGACGCCGCGTGCTTCTCATCATGCGCACCCTCCTTGAGGAACAGGAGCAGCTCAGTGTGGCATCTGGTTGACTTCCTGGCATGCTGGCTGCTGCTTGGCCCAGAAGCCCGGAACCGGGTACACCGCGAGCTTGTTCGCAGCCGTCAGCCCCGCGTCTGGCATATCGAGGTAGGCGAAGTCCTCATCATTGGGGCGTGAGGCGCGTGCGGCTGGTCATCATCCCACTTCCTGGATGCCCGGAGATCACCGAAAAATCCCCTGAGCGTCTTGGCCAAGGCCGTGCACCGGTGCCCGTCGTGGGGTAGAACTCACGGACAGAAAGGGTCCTGAGGTCCCGGCAGCCTGCCCGCCGATCCAGAGCCGCGGAGACTTGGAGGGGGATACCCACTCGAGGACCGCGGCTTTGTTGGTACCTGGATCGTCTGTGCATACAGCATTTTGCTAGCGCCAGTTTCGCCGTCGCATGACCATGGCCTTCGCACAGAAGACACAACGCCGTTCACGCATCGACTGGCTGATCAGCAACCTCCGCTGGTTGCTCCTGGTTGGTGTTGCCCTGGTCGTCTTCCTGGACGCCCTGGTCTCCTCCGAGGGCAGCGTGCCGGTCGAGAGTCTTCTGCCTCAGATTGGGCTGCTCGTCTTTGCCATTCTCTACAACGCAGCCGTGGTCCTGCTTCTCTCCCACGATTCGGCCTCGAGAGTGCTCCCCTTCCTGACCTTGGTCGTGGACACCGCCCTGACCGTTGGCCTTGTACTCAGCACGGGGGGCATGGACAGCCCCTTACTCTTCTTCGCCCTCTTCCCCATTCTCACCTCATCACTCAGGTTCCCAACCCCCACGAGCTTGCTCGCCGCTCCCGCTGTCGTGGCAAGCTTTGGGCTGGCCGTCTTGGTCTTCTCTCCCCCAGCACGCTGGTCCGAGACCCTCTCCCTCATCGTCTTCTCGTTGGGACTGCTCTTGGCCGCCGCAGTCAGTAGCTTCGTTTCCGGCGAGGTGCGCAAACTGGCGACGCGGGGGCAGCAGCGGGAGATCGAAAACGAACGTCGTAAGCTTCGCACGGCCCAGGAGCACTCCCGGCTCACCTTCGAACTCGCCAGCACCCTCAGCGCCACGCTCAACTACGACACCGTGCTGCGCGCAGTCCTGGAGGTCGGCGAGAAGGGCATGCAGGAACTCGGACGCGAGCGTCCGGACCAGGTCGGTGGGGTGCTCCTCTTCTCGCAGAATGTGCTGCGTGTCGCAGCCTCCCGAAACCTGGGGCAGGCCGACCAGCAGGTCAGCTTTCGAGGGGATGAGGGCGCCCTGGGCGAGGCCCTGGCCAGCGGCGAGCCTTTCGTCGTCGACGAGCCCGCGGCGGATCCTGGCCTGGGCAGGCTGGCGGGTCTGCGCCGCTGCAACCAGGCCCTTGTGGTACCCTTACGCGCCGGATTCGAGAGTTTCGGCGTGGTCATCTTCGGCAGTCTCAAGCCCGGTACTTACACCGACGATCTGGTCAATCTTCTCACCGCGATCTGCAACCAGGCCACCGTCGCCCTACAAAACGCCCAACTCTACCAGGACTTGCGTGAAGAAAAGGAGCGCATTGTCACCGTGGAGGAGGATGCGCGCAAGAAACTCGCCCGGGACCTTCACGATGGGCCCACCCAGAACGTCGCGTCCATCGCCATGCAGGTCAATTTCGTGCGCACGCTTGTGGAGAACGGCAACAGCACCGACCAAGTGCGGGGCAAACTTGAGAGCATTGAAGCTCTCGCTCGGACAACGACGAAACAGATCCGTCACATGCTTTTCACCCTGCGCCCTCTCGTCCTTGAGACCCGCGGGCTTGCGGCGGCAGTTGAGCAGTATGTGGCAAAGCTGACCGAGGCCAGCGATCTCTCCATCTCTTTCGCCGCGGGGCCCGGATGCGATGCAGCTTTGGCCCGCGGCGCCCAAGGCGCCATCTTCTACATCATCGAGGAAGCGATTTCCAACGCCCGCAAGCACGCCCGGGCGGACATGATCTGGGTCCGACTCTTCGTAGATGGTGAGGGGTCCTTCATCGCCGAGATCGAGGACGACGGCAAGGGGTTCGATGAGGATGCGGTACGGACAACGTATGACCAGAGTGGGAGCCTGGGACTCGTGAACATGGAGGAGCGAGTCGAGATGGCCGGCGGCAAGGTGACGATTGCCACAGCACCGGGCGCCGGTACCCGAGTCCGGGTTACCGTGCCACTGGAGAAAGGAAGTTAGATGCGTCTGCTTAACACCGCTGCACAGGAGGCATGGCTCTGGCTGGCCGGGTCGTTCCTGGTCGCCCTGCTATGGGTCAACCTGTCGTGGCTCTTCGCGCCCTGGGCCGAGGAATCGGATACCGCCGAGAGGTCGGAGAGTCTGCCCGAGAGGATCATTCGCAGAGTGGCAGGAGGACGTCTCAGCCCCTTCGTCTTCCAGGTCTTCCGGTTGCTCTACTACGTGGGGATACCCGCAGCCGCTCTCTTCTGGGGCCGCGACGCCGTCGTGGCGCGCTTCCTGGGCCTCCAACCCCTCCTCCTGCCCGACGCGGCAGTGACGGCTGCAAGCACAGACGTCAGCGCCAACTGGCTTGGTTGGCTCCACGACCTGGGATGGGCCGCCGGCATCGCGGTCGCGTCGCTTGGACTGCTAGCCCTCGCCAGTCTCACCCACCGGAGAGCCCTCTCCCACATCGGCACCGGTCGCGAACAGGGGCGGGTTCGGCGCCCGTCAGCTGTTATCGCCGCGCGCGAGGCGCTCTACCACGAGACCCACTGGGCCTTCTATCGTAGTGCCCCCATCGTGGCATTCGGAACGTACTGGGGGCCTTGGGTCGGTCTCCTTCTCGTTGGCATCCAGGCTTTTGCCAATCCACGCTGGCGCGAAAGCCTGCGTAATCCCGGCGAGGCCTGGCACGTGCTCCAGAGAGCCGCCATCGCCGTGGTGAGCACCGTGCTTTTCCTGCAGGCGCAAAACCTCTGGCTTGCTTTCGTCGTCCATAGTGTGCTCTGGTGGACTATGCGAGCTATCTACAGCGCTCCCGAGAGGCCTTCGACCGTCTCCCCCACCGCCGTCTCCATCCCCGAGTAGGTGCGCTCAGAGCGCTTAGGCGTCAGAGCGTCACGCCAAGAACAAAGCCAACCCCACCAGGCCGATCAACATAACCAGCGCGATGAGGCCAATGCGCCTTAGGTCAGCGAGCACGTACTGGTACTCCTTCTCCAGGCCCCCTGCCTCGGACGATCTCTCCACGGACGGTTCGGCGAACGCCTTTTCCATCCCCGGATGCCGCAACTGCGCTTCTGACAGCCGAATCTCCCGATCACTCTTGCGACCTGACTTCTCTCCCATGCCTTCTCCACTCCTCTGACTAAGGTTTGAGTTCTGCAACCACCACAATGCGGTGAGTATCGATCCCGTAAGGATAACAAGATATTAGCGTCAACACTGGGGATGACGTCGGCTCCATCACGTCGACTTCCGTGGGTTGGATGATGCGTTTCTGCCTCACCACATAGCGATACGCCCGGCTCGCCGTACGCACGACGACCTCGTCACCCAGCGAAACATCCGGAAGGTCCCGGAAGATCTGTCCAAAGATGTCGTTGTGGGCCGAAATCACACAGTTCCCCCGCTCGCCTGGATTGGCGGTGCCCACCCGATGCCCCGCTCCCCGCTTCAGCGTCTCCCAGTCATCTCCCTCAATCACAGGCGCTTCGACGCCGATGCTCCGTATTTCGATGCGCGTCGCCTGTTCAGGCCCCGGCGTTGGCACCGGCAACGGCGTCACCGCATCTACCAGGTCCCGCAGATGCGCCGGGATTTCCTCCGGAGCCGGTCCACCTGGAGAGTCCGGCGGTGTGTGACCGCCTGGAAGCACGACGTAGATCGGAGGCGTGGGGGTAGCCGTCGGAAGCACCTGGGCACTGCTGGATGCTCGGTTCACCTCCCGCAGCGTGGCCGCCGACCCCAGTAACACCAGAATCAAAGCGCCGACCACGCCGACTTCCACCACCAGGAGGCCCTTTTCCCGCACCCAACGCCAGTCGACGGGGAAATTACGCCACCATGGCCCGTCCTCAGCGTCCGTCTCATCGGAGACGGCCCGTGCCCGATAGTGGGCCGTCGCCCCGGCGCCGTCAAACCGCCGGTGATCGATGGGAGGCGCACCTTGCACGGGGCCCCCGCCTCCATCCGCACTCCGGCCGACGCCAGCACCGACAGACCCATCGCCTCCGCGCAGCCGGCGCAGGCGTTCCTCGCGCCTCCGGACCCGGAGGATCGCCTCCAGTTCCTCTATAGATAGCTCATCGACTGCTCGACGGTCTTTCATCGCACGTCAATCGCCGTCCATGCCCCCTCGCTGCGAAGCGTATCCCCCATATTCGCCCTGTGCCCGGCCGTCCACTGCCCGAGACCGATCCCAACAGGGGTGAAGACCACCCTCTCCTCCACCGGCCCTGGCTGCTCGCCCTTCCGTCGGCGGGTAACGTCATCCCCCCTGGTCCACCGTCGCCACGCCAAACACCTCCCGTTCGAAGAACCAGCGAAAAGGCAGCCAGTTGAAGAGAACGTAGCGAGCGAACTGGAAGACGACGTTCTCATCTCGATCCTGCGGCGGCGTGTCAAGCCACACCTGGGCCTCGAAATCAGCTCGACGGAGCACGCGGCGGAGACTCATCACGCTCTGCTCATTGACGTGGACGTCCAAATTCACCGGCGTGATGGCCCGCGGGTCCTCCGGGTACTTCTCTCCCTCGCCCATCAGCATCCGCACCACACGGACCACCGGATACGCATATCGATCGTACCAGACGTTCGGCGCCGTATGGACGATCAACCGTCCGCCGGGCTTCAACACCCGCCGCACCTCCGACAAGGCTTGACGGAGCTCCCAGGGGTGTAGATGCTCCACCAGGTCGAACATCAAGACACGGTCGAAGGATCGACTCCGAAACGGCAGCACCTTCGCGTCCGCTCTCCCAACCCTTGCGCCACCGTCGCCAACCAACTGGGCGGCCATCCGCGCCGCCACCCTTGAGTAATCTACACCGTACGCCCTGGCACCCAGCTTAAGGCAGTGGCGGAGAATCTCCCCACGCCCGCATCCCACATCGAGCACACGCATCCCGGCCGTCACGTCCGCAGCATCGAAGGCCTGCTTCAGGCGTCGCGACAGCTGCCGTCCTTCACTGACCGCAAACTCCTCATACCCCTCGCAGGCTTTCAGGAAATAGTCTTCGTCGTAGCGGTCGGATCTGACGGACGAGCGATGCTGATCAGAAACCAAGCCGGCCTCACTATCACAGGTCAACGTAGTACACGTGAAGATTATAGTCGGCGGCCCAGGGCGCGTCAAGAATGGGTCATCTGGAGCACTGCCGCCTTATGCTCGCTCAAGCCGAACCCCAACCTATTGCTCGAGCGATCGTTCCTCGCGGTTTCGAGCCAGATCGCCAGCTGTTGTCCGCACGTCCGAGCCAGATCCGGCGGGCTCCAACAACCCGGGTCCCCACCACCCACACTCAACCTTACCGACACGTTCCCCACCGTTCTCACCGCAAGACACAACACCTGCCGCCCCTCGACAGCAACGAGTCCATCGCTAGGCCATCCACGTGGAAGGGGATAACAAGGAAGAAACGCCAGATTGGAGAGACCACGTCGCAACTGCTGGGCTCAGAGCGCATCCCCCAAAGTCCCGCTAGGGCGTCGGTGACGAAGCTGCACCCTCGGTAGCCGCCGGCCTCTGCCAGGTGAAAGAACGAGTCGCGCTGGCAGCGCCAGCCTCCACGTAAACCTGTCCAGAAAGCTCCCTCACCACGCGTACCTGCCAACGCATGCTCGGGGTGTCCGTCTCAGCCCTCCCTAGGAGATCCGTCGGCACTCGCCAGGCCGTCGACCGGGTCCGGACCGTACTGGACACCACGCCGCCCGGCTGCCACAGCTGCAGCTCATACCATTCATTCGGGGCAAGGACACTCACCGACGCCCATTGGAGCAGTACGGGAGCGTCACCCGCCAGAACCGCGTCATCCGGGGGCTGGAGTAGGGGCGGTGATGCGTACGGAGGGTCCGGGGTCGGGGTCCGATCGGCAGGGCGCGTCGGCGCGGGGCTAGGCGTCGGCGTGTTGACAGGGATCACCAGGGACTGCTCTGCGCGAATCGTCTCGTCTTCCGGTGAGAGATCATTCGCCGCGCGAATCAAGTCAACCGACACGCCATACTCCTCGGCGATGGTGCTCAACGTCTCCCCGGAGCCCACCACGTGAAGGAGAAACCCGTCGTCACCCGCGCCGCCCGCAGTGTCCTGCGCCGACACGCCAGCCGGCACCAGCAGGACCTGGCCCGCCTTGATGAGCTCTGGATCGATCTCCGGATTAAGCGCCAGGATCTCATCCATTGACACGCCGTAGAGCTCGGCGATGTCGCTCAGCGTCTCGCCCTCCTGGACATCATGAGCTCTTGGTGGGAGGGGTGTTAACGTAGGCGTCGGTGAAGGCGCCGGGGTGGACGTCGCCGTCGGCGCAGGCCTCGCGGTGGGAGACGCCGTAACAGGTGGAGCCGTGGGTTCGGGATCGGGTTCGCTCGCCAGCATCGTGTAGAGCCCAAAGCCCCCCGCACCCAGAATCACGATCGCTAGAACGATCGCTGCGAGCGAACCAACCCAGTTCGGGAGCCCACGCTTCTTCTCCTCGGGTGCCTCATGCTGCTCCTCCCCCGTGAGGGAAGCGCCGCACATCAGGCACTCCGATGCCTTGGCCGCTACGCGGATGCCGCAGACGGGGCAGTGACGGGGTTCCTGAGACGGAAGTGATACCTCGGGTTTCTCATTCATACATAGATGCAATCAGATTGAGCAGCACGATATGATAACACAGACACACGAAATGACAATCACGCCGGCACGCGCTTTACACCCCCAAGGATTCGTGCTATACTCAGTTTCGGGTACCGGCCAGCGAGTCAGGCCTTATCAACGTGTCAAGCGTGCCCATCCCCTGATCTCTTATGAAAGGTAAACGGCTACGACGAGCACAGATCGATCGGTGGGCGGACGCGATCGAATCGCGCGGTCTGCGGCCCCTTGTGCTTCCTGTCCTTGACAGTCTCGATGCCTTCGGGTTTATCGCCGGCCATGCCCTTTTCGCTGCCGAACCCCTCGTTCATACCCGGCCCGACCGCCTGCCCGGGCAACTGGCGGCGTTGCTGCTCCGACCAGGACTCGGCTCCGAGCTGAGGCGCCGGCTCACATCTCGGCCCCGCCACCATGAGTGACTTCCTGAGTCCGACAGCCTGGGCACTCCTCTTCCTCGTCATCAGCGCTGCAGTGCTGATCGGCCTGATGGTGCTCCACCGTCGACGCCGGTTTGTCCATTCGATTCGCGACATCCCACCGATTACGGACCTGGAGTCACAGCTCAAGCGAGCGGCAGAGAGCGGCAAACCGCTCCACATCGCCCTGGGAAGCGGACAACTGGCGGGAACAAACACGTTGTCCTCCCTGGCAGCAGTGCAACTCTTGGAGGGGATCGTGGACGCAGCGGTCTCCTACGACGTCCCCCCCATCGTCACCGTCGGCGACCCCACGCTCGTCCCTCTGGCCCAGGACGCCCTCCGGCGAGCGTACGACCGAAACCGGATCGCCGAGCTCTACGATCCGACCCGGGTCCGCTTCGTGGCGCCCTCGCCCCTCGCTTACGGTGCCTGTGCGATCCCGGTAGGTGCTCCAGAAGTGACCAGCGCCACCATTGTCGTGGGGACGTTCGGTAGCGAGGCATCCCTCCTCGTGGACTTCAGCGATCAGAAGCGCACGCCGAAGACGGCGATCCTTGACGCAGTCCAGGGGATCGGGGCACTCTATCCTTCGACCGATCGCATCGCGCTTGGGGAGGAGCTGTTCGCGGTGGGGGCCCAGCTCACGGACGAGAAGAGGTTTGCGATCAGCTTACTTGCGGAGGACATCCTCCGCGGGCTCCTCGTGGTGGTCATCGTGCTTGGGGCACTCGTGGCGCTCATCGGAGGATAGCACATCGTATGAATGCCTTCCAACGGAGCGGCGGCATAGAAAGATGACGATAAGACGCCTAACCCGCACCTGGGTACCCACAGCCGTCGGCACCCTCGCTGGGCTCGTCGCCCTGGCAGGCTACCTCTTCCCGACCACAGCTTTGGCCGTCTACCGCGACCACCTCGTCGAATGGGCGGTCATCGTGGCTGCCTTTGCTCTGATCCTCGGCGTCTTCAACGTCATTCGTGTCCATGGGACGCGAATCGCCCGTGCGGGAGATGGCTGGTGGCACAGCCTGGCCTTGATCATCACCGCCAGCCTCGCCTGGATCCCCCCGCTCCTGTTCGGTCCATCGCACGGTGTGACCCGCGCTGCCCTCGACTACGTGATGCGCCCCCTCGGCGGTTCGTTGGCGGCGCTTCTGGTCTTCACACTCACCCTGGGTGCAGCCCGCATGCTGCGCCACCGCCGTTCGTTCACGTCGATCCTCTTCCTGATCGTGGTTGCCTTCGCGCTGATCGGCACGACGCCGCTCTTGGGTGTCGAGTGGCTGGCGGACATCCGTGGTTGGCTGGTTCAAGTGCCAGGCCTGGCCGGGTTCCGAGGCTTGTTCCTGGGCGTGGCCCTCGGTACTGTGATCACGGGCCTTCGCGTCCTGATGGCTGTGGATCAGCCCCAGGCCGGAGGCCGATAGGTGTGCCATGATCCACTGCCCTAGCTGCGGCACGTCAAATCGGAAAGGCAGCCGATTCTGCAATGAATGTGGCGAGCCTTTGCCGAGCACGGGCGTGCGCTGCCCCATGTGCAACACCATCAACGCTGTCGGAAACGTCTACTGCCAGGCCTGCAACGCACGCCTGGTACCCATGTCCGCCCCTCCCGAAGGGGAACCCGAGGAAGCGGCCTCCCGCCCCATCAAAGGGGTCTCGCTGCCGACCATTCCCCTCGATAGCGGAGATCGAGAGAGGGAGAAAGCCCTGGAGGAACCCCCGCAGGAGGAATCTCCTCACGAGGACGCTCCCTCCGCGCCGAGTTGGTTGGCTGAACTCCGGGAGTCCGCTGAGGACATTCCAGAGGAGACGGAGGAGACGGAAGACACGGAACTGACAAGCTCCGAACCCTTCACCACGGCCGATATCCCAAATTGGCTCAGTGAGATGGGACCCATCGGCAAGCCCATCGAGCGCACGGACGTGCCGCCCCCCGAGCCCGGTGACCTACCAGACTGGATCCGTGAGCTCGGCCCGGTGAGGGAGCAGGATTCGGTGCTGTCGGAGGAGGGGCATTCCCCTGAGGGGGCAGCTCCTGAGAAGTTGGTCGATGAGGATTTCGGGGCGACTGAGCCCGCGACCCGCGAAGCCGCTATGGACGAGGCCCCGGACTGGCTCCGTGACATCCTCGGCCCCGACACCGAGGCTGGTCGGGAACAAGGCTCCGAGGACGTTGGCGGGCCCAGGGGCACCTCCGAGGACGAGTCACTCATCGAGATACCTGAGTGGCTGAAGGAGGGTGGAGAGGGGTCCCCACCACAACCCCCGGAGACGCAGCCAGAGGCGGAACCGCCAACGGAAGGTGCCTCAACCGATGAGGAGTCGACGGGTGAGGAGCCGCCGGCCGAGACCCCGTTGGGGGCCATCGCGATCCCCAGTTGGCTGGAGGAGGCACAGACTGATGCAGGCAAACCTCCGTATGAGGAACCGCCGCCCCCCTTCACCGAGACGCCGCCGGAGGACGTGGACACGCCAGACTGGCTGAAGGAACTGATGGCCTCCACCGCCGTGGAGCAAGAGGAAGAGGACGTCCCACCGTTTGAGGAGGAGGAACTGGAGGTCCCGGAGCCGGGGATCGAGACAGCCATCGAGCGGGCGGACATCCCCAGCTGGCTGCAGGAGCTGAGGCCGGAGCGTACCGGCGGCAAGCCAACCGCTGCAGGCCCCCTTGAGACCGAGGGGCTGCTCCGAGGCTTACGCGGTGTCATCCCCTCGGCCGACGCGATGAGGGCTCCCGGGGTCTTTGAAGGTGTGCGCACCCATGAGCCCGACGAGGCTAGCCTGGCTCGGGCGGAGCTATTCCAGAGCCTATTGGGTGAGCCGGCGCTGAGGGCGCGCAAGCGATCCGTGGGGGAGACGACCAGGACTCCCAGTCTCGTCGACCGGATCCTCGTTGCGTGCATTCTGGTTGCCGCTGTCGTCGGCATGCTCCTTGCCCCCCTGGTCGTCGGCCAGGGCCCGCATCTCACCCAACCCCTGGCGAACGCGGGAGCGACCAGACTCTATGATCTCATTCAGGGGCTCGACAACCAGGACTCGGTCCTTGTGGCGTTTGACTACGGCCCTCCCGCAGCGGCCGAACTGAATGCAGCAGCTCGCCCCGTGATGAGGCACCTCTTGGAGCGCGGTGTGGCCCTGTCGATCGTTTCCACCCGTCCTGGAGGCTCCATGGTAGCGGACGATCTCATGGCTGACATCGGGGCCCAGTACAGCCTCATCGGATACCGGCCGGGAGCGGCAATGGCGGCCTCTCAGTTGCTGGGCACCACTGACGAGCTCCCCTCCATGCTCGTTGTGCTGAGCGGGCAACCCCTGCCGCTCCTCCTATGGGTTGAGCAGGCGAAAGCGTCGTACGGAGACCGTCTGCCCGTGGCAGCCGTGGGAAGCGCTGCCCTTGAGCCTCTGGCTAGTCCCTATCTCGACGCGGCTGCAGGGCAGCTCACCGGGGCAGTCTTTGGATACGCGGGTGGCTCCTCCTATGAGGCAATCCAGGGAGCGACCGGAGAGGCCACGCGGCGCCTCGACGCCCTGGCGGCGGGCCATCTGGCCATCATCCTGACCATGATCGGGGGAGCCTTCGTCTATGCACTCAGCGGGCGGGGGGAGGAGACCCAATGATCATACAGATCCTCGGACCGATCGTCGGCGCGCTGCTCGGCCTGTTCGTCCTCAGCTATGTCCTTGGCGATAATCCCCTTTACCGCCTGGCACTTCACATCTTTGCCGGTGCGATGATTGGCTACGCAGGAGGCATTGTTGTGCGGGATGTGCTCATGGGCCTGGCTCTGACCGGACTCCTATCGAATCCCAGTTCTGTGGTCATCCCGCTCGTTCTCGGTCTCCTTCTCCTTTTCAAGGGGCTCCCGCAGCAAGCTTTTGTGGGGAACGTCTCAGTCGGGTTCCTGATCGGCGTCGGAACCGCCGTCGCCATGGGCGGAGCTCTGCTCGGGACCCTGGTACCGCAAGTTCAAGCCACAGCCGGCGCTCTGAGGTCCTCGTCCCTGGCCGCTCAGAGGTTCGGCCTGCTGGATGGCTTGATGGTCGTTGTTGGCACAGTGTGCACCCTCCTGACCTTCACATTCACCGCATCCGAGCCGGCTGGTGAGGGCGCCTTGTGGCAAGGGATCCTCGGTGGGGCAGCCACGGTCGGCCGCCTGATCCTTATCGTCGCTTTTGGTATCGCCTTTGCGGGCGTCCTCACCGCCGCGCTCTCCGTTTTCGTGGGACAAGCGCACGTCTTCTTCGGCCTGGCGCTTCGGGCCTTGGGTTTAGGACTATGACGGAAGGGGCCATGAAGCAGGGCGAAATCGGTTCAATTCTGGTCGTCGACTGCGGCGCAGTAATGACCAAGGCTATGCTGCTCGATCAGATCGGCGGTGAATACCGTTTCGTCGCCTCCGGGGCGGCGCCGACTACCTCCGGGGCACCGATCAGGGATGTGACGCGGGGCATCGTCAGCGCCGTCGACCAGATCGCCGGCCTCACCGGCCGACAGTTCTTTGATGACGAGGGCGAGCTCATCACTCCCCAGGCGACGAGCCGGCAGGGCGTCGACGCATTTGCGGCAACCGTCAGCGCGGGCGAGCCGCTGCAGATTGTCTTGAGTGGACTTGTTCCCGACCTCAGTGTGGCCAGTGCCAAACGTGCGGCGGCAGGCACGTACGCCCACATCGCGGCCGTCCTGGGCGGTGGTGAAGGGGGCACCGCCAGCGACGAGGCGAAGGTTCGAGCGATCCGGCAGGCAAACACCGACGTCGTCCTGCTCGCTGGGGGCGTCGACGGGGGCGCGGAGCGCCCCGTCTTGGATGCCGCAAAAGCTGCAACCCTGGCGTGCGCCATGATGGAACGTGAGGACCGTCCCACGGTGGTCTACGCAGGCAACGCACATCTCCGCCGCCGCGTGACCGAGATTATCGGGGATGAGGCTCAATTGCGGGTCGTCGAAAACGTGCGCCCGACCCTGGATGATGAGGTCCTCTGGGATGCACAGCAAGAGCTGCAAGCTCTGTACCGGCAGCGAAAGATGAACTCGGTCCCTGGTCTTGCCACGCCCGCAGAGTGGAGTGCCGTCCCGGTCACGCCGACAGCGCACGCCTTTGGGCAATTAGTCCACTACCTGTGGTACCTCGGGGACCCGGACAAAGGGATGCTGGGCATCGACATCGGAGGCGCCAGCACTACTGTCGCTGCCGTCTTCGACGAGCAGCTCTACCTGACCGTCGCCGGCTCTGCTGGCGTGGCGTTCGCAGATCAGCAGCTTCTTTCCGATTCAAACCTCGATGCCTTAGCCGCTTGGATTCCGGAGCCCATCCCCCCCCACGAGCTGCGAGCTCTTCTGCTCAACAAAAGCATCCATCCAGCCAGCCTTCCACAGACGGAGAACGAGCTCCGCCTGGAACAGGCCCTGGCCTGCGCGACCATCAGCCGCACCGTGGAGCTGGCCCAGCCCGGATGGCAAGCGAACGCAGCCCAGTTCCGCCCGGGGCTGATGCCTCTCTGCGACACGATCCTCCTCAGTGGAGCCTCCTTGACCCGCGCCCCCCGCCCCGGGCAAGCTGCTCTCCTTGTCCTGAACGCCGTCCAGCCCGTGGGCGTGAGCACCCTCGTCATGGACCGCTACGGACTGGCCCCGGCCCTCGGCAGTGTGGCCGCCCTGAAACCGCTTGCGGCCGTGGAGGCGCTGGATGCCGGCGGTTTCACGAACTTGGCCACCGTCGTCGCGCCCGTCGGAGGGGACGCCAGACCCGGCGACGTCATCATAGGCGTCACTGTCTCCTACGACGACGGAAGCCAGCTGGATGTGGAGGTTCCCTACGGGGAAATCGAGGTGCTGCCACTTCCCCTGAGGCAAGAGGCGGTCCTTGAGTTGAGACCCATGAAGGGCTTTGATGTCGGATTGGGGAAACCTGGCAAGGGGGGCAAGCGGCGGGTCAGCGGGGGATTGGCCGGCCTCATCGTGGATGCCCGGGGCCGACCGCTCCCCGCGGCGGCAGACTGCGAAAACCCGCACGATCGAATGCAGGCGTGGCTCTGCCACGTCGGGGCCTAGTCTGTCTCGCATCGAAGACCCGTCGCATACTATGACGTCCGAGCACTATGATCTACGGCAGCGAAACTAGAATTGCTTCCCTCTACCGCATCCGCCGGGAGCGGGTCCTTCCCCGCCCCGGAGAGGTACTGGTCGACCCGGGCGATCGGGTCGAGTCCAGCCAGATTGTGGGCCGGACCACCCTGCCGGGTGACTTCCGCATCGTTCCCGTCGGCCGCCTCTTGGGCGTATCCACATCAGACGTGGCAAAACACCTGCGCGTCGATCTTGGGGCCGCTGTACATCGCGGTGATGTCCTTGCGAAACGAGAAGGCCTGATCGGTCCCACCGTCACGGCGCCCATCGACGGCGTCTTGACAGCCACCGGCGGGGGGCGGGTGCTTATCGAGGCCAAGCCAACGCCCTTCGAGTTGCGCGCACACCTGACCAGCACCGTGCTGTCCGTGGAGCGAGACCAGGTCATAGGCCTTGAGACGGCCGGAACGCTCATCCAGGGCATGTGGGGCACGGTCGGGGAAAGCGTCGGCACGCTCAAATGCCTCACTCGCAGACCCACTGAGCCTCTCCAGGTGCAGGCTGTCGATCCGGCCTGCCGTGGTACCATCGTCGTGGCGGGCGTGACATTGGATGAGGAATCGATTGCCAGGGTGCACGCAGTCGACGCACGCGGTCTCATCACGGGGGGGCTGGCCCCCAAGCTCATATCCGTCGCAAGGAAGCTCGATTTCCCAGTCATCGTCACCGACGGGTTCGGCGAGATCGCCATGATGGAGAGGATCTTCGACCTGCTCACGGAGCACGACGGCCGAGAGACGTCAATTGACGGAGGCTTGGCGATGGCAAGAGATCCCATTCGACCGGAGATCATCATACCGATCCCCAACCGGGAGCCACCGCCTGAACGTTCCTCCAGGCACACGGACCTTGAGCCAGGAACCGAGGTTCGAGCTATCCGCGCACCCTACGCCGGACAGGTGGGCACAGTCGTCAGCATGCCTCGCTATGCTCAGCGTCTGGAGACGGGCGCCCGCATCCGTTGTGCCGAGATCGACTTTGGAGGGGACGGCTCGGCCTTCATCCCGCTGGTCAATCTAGACATCCTGCGTTAACGCGCTTGTCGGCCGCCGCACGTAGCACCAGGAGGAGAGACATGGAGAACCCGGAAGAGACCACCCAGGAAGAAGGCAAGAATCGGAGTTTCGTCATCCTCGTCGCAGTGCTGGGGGGGCTACTCGTGCTGGGCATCGGCGCCTTCGTAGCCTGGGCACTTCTGATTGCCCCTAGGATTCGGCAGGACGTGGAGTCCCAGAATGAGGCCATCTTCGCCACCAACACCGCCATCGCCATCGCAGCGGCGGCGACGGAGACAGCCGCTGTGACGCCCACGCCCACCGACACACCGGTGCCCACCGACACGCCGCCTCCCACCGCAACCCCGACATCCCGTCCAACCACCAACACGCCGGAGTCGGAGACCCCGGGCCCGACCGCGACACTAAGCCTGGCGACGCCCGAGACGAATGGAGAGGAGAACGCGGCGGCGGTCCCCGACACAGGTATCGGCCTGATGGGAGGGGTTGCGCTCGCCATCGGCCTCGCTTTCATCCTGATTCTCGTGCGGCGACTGAGGAAGACTGCATAAGGCCACCAAAAGGACCAGCGAATCCCAAACAAATCGGCCACAGGGTGCGGAACCCAGGGTCAAGGGACAGCGCACGACCTGCAGTCGGCGATGCAAACCCAAGGAGGCGTAATGACAGTCTATCGACACGAGGAAGAGCTTCTCGAGGGCTTTGAGGGCATTCTCCACGTAGAGAATGGCAACGTGGTCATTGAGGACGAGACCGGACTCCAGGGGCCCGCCATCGATGATGTTGTCTACAACGCCGTTTTCGCCCACGACGAGGCGAAATCAGCGGCCCAGTGGCTCCTCTGGGAAATCGGCCAGGAGGTGGGCATCCGCCCTGCGAGCATCAACGACCTCTACATGGCTCGCGGTCAGAGTGAGACGGTGAATGGATGGACCGTCCCGGCCATGAACTTGCGCGGCATGGCCTACGATATGGCACGCGCAGTCTTTCAGGCTGCGCTACCCCGCGACGTGGGCGCCATGATCTTCGAAATCGCTCGATCGGAGATGGGCTACACGGGTCAACCACCCGCAGAGTACGCCAGCGTGGTGCTCGCAGCAGCGATCCGTGAGGGGTACAGGGGGCCCGTGTTCATCCAGGGCGATCACTTCCAGGTTAACCCGGGCAAGTATACCGAAGACATCGATACAGAGTTGAGGGCTCTTGAAGACCTCATCCGGCAGAGTGTTCAGGCCGGGTTCTACAACATCGACATCGACACATCGACGCTGGTCGACTTGAGCCAGGACACTATCGAGGAACAGCAGCGTACCAACTTCGATCTCTCAGCTCACTTCACTGAGATCATCCGTGACGTCGAGCCCGAAGGCATCTCCATCTCCGTCGGAGGCGAGATCGGCGAGGTAGGGGGCAAGAACAGCACGCCCCGGGAGCTGCGCGGATACATGGACGGCTACTACAGTGAACTGCCTGATGGGATGACAGGGCTCAGCAAAATCAGCATCCAGACCGGCACCTCGCACGGCGGCGTTGTCTTGCCCGACGGATCACTCGCTCAGGTGAAGATCGACTTCGACGTGATGAGGCGGCTCTCCGACATGGCCCGAGACGAGTACGGGATGGGCGGGGCCGTTCAGCACGGCGCCAGCACGCTTCCCGAGGAGGCCTTCCACAAATTCCCTGAGGAGGGCTGCCTGGAGATTCACCTGGCAACCGGATTCCAGAACATCATCTACGAGCACCCTGCATTTCCCGACGACCTGCGCCAGAGGATCTACGATTACCTCAAGGACGAGCACGCCCACCGCTGGAAGGACGACCAGACAGAGGAACAGTTCATCTACGACAACCGCAAGCGAGCCCTTGGGACCTTCAAGCAGCCAATATGGGACATCACCGCAAACGCGCGCCAGGACATCCGCGCCGCCCTGGAGGAGAAGTTTGCCTTTCTTTTTGAGCAACTCAATGCGGGCGACACCCGGGATCTGGTGGAAGAGCATATTGACGCGCCCGTCTTCCACAAGGACATCTCCGAATTCGCAGTCAAGGGTGCCGCCGCCGCGGACGCCGAGCTGGCCGACTGATCGTCAGCGCCGGTCCGCGCAGGCAGCGACATAGAGAAAGGGCCGCCCCCGTGGGGGCGGCCCTTCGCCGTCTCAACCCTCCTGTCAGATCATCATCCAAGCTTGAGCTCGAGACGCGTTAGGTTGTAGAAGTAGGTCAGCGACTCAGCCATTCCGGCGATGATACGGCGGTCCACCTGCTCCCGTGGGCTCACGAGCAGGAAGTCCCCGCCGTCCTTCGGACACACCATCACCAGGCTTCCGTCCTGGAACGCCCACCAACCGTCGTGCCGCCGCCGGAACAACTCACCCAAGAATCCCGCCCAGAGTAGACGGATTTCCTGTCCGGGATCTGGGACGCCCTCAAGGTAGTCGTCGATCCACTCATCCAGGATCTGCACCGATTCCGCGTCGAAAGCCACCTCCCCGCCCGAGAGATTGCCCAACTCCTCCCTGGCGCGCTCCCCAATGACCGCGAGATCCCGCGCCTGCTCCCTGGAGAGAAACGATACCGGCTGCTCGTCGTTCAAGAGCGGCTCATCCGGCTACGTGATCTCTGGGCCGGCCGTCCAATCATAGCCGATCTCGGGATCGTCGTGCGCAATCCTTCCCTCGTCCGTGCCGTCGTATTCGTGGGAGACGATGTAGAAAACGTGTGCGGGGCCGTCCAACACCCGGTACCCGTGCGCCACGCCCGGGGGTATCTTCAGCACCTGGGGCGTCGCGTTCGCCCCCAGGAGAAACTCTTGCAGCTCCCCGGATGTCGGAGAATCGGACCGTGCATCATAGAGAGCCGCCCGCACCGTCCCAACGGCCACGTACCACCAGTCCGTCTGCCTCTGATGCACGTGCCACGCCTTCGCCACGCCCTGGTACGACATCGTATGGCTCCACTGCCCGAACCCCTCCGGGAAAATGGGATCGCTGACACGGATAACCTCGCGAAAGAACCCTCGCTCATCCGTGTGGGTGCTGAGTTCCTTAATCTCAACGCCGTCAATCATGCGCAGCTTCCTCCTAGAACTGTATGGTGCGCAGCGGCGATGGCATGAACGTCAGAATGAACACCACCAACATCAGGCCACCCACCACCACCCTGCCCCGGCTAACGGTGGTCACGTCGTTAAGGGGCGGCGGATGCTTTCGATTGAGCAGCAGATTGATGAAGCCCCACAACACCCAGAACCCGCCCGCCTGGTTGTTCCTCAGAAGGAGCAAGCTTCCCCAGCCAAACATGGCCGCGATGAGCACATAACCAAGCGTCCAAGCCCGCCGTCCCAACAAAGCGTAGCTGATGTGCCCCCCATCCAGTTGACCCACGGGGATAAGGTTTATCATCGTCACCAACAGGCCCGCCCAGGCCGCGAAAGCCACCGGGTGGATCCACACGTCAAGCCCATTGCGCGGGAGAACCTCACCGAACACCACGTACTTTGCGGCAATGTAGAGGAGTGAGTTCCCTTCCTGCAGCGCTTGATCGATCCCTGGCGGTGGAGCCTGCACTGTGGAGAGAGACAGACCCACGAAAAGCAGAGGAACGGCCAGGACCAACCCACCGAGGGGGCCAGCGATACCGATGTCGAAGAGCGCCTTCCGATTCCGCATTGGCGCCTTCTGGGTAATCACAGCACCCATCGTGCCGAGCAAGTTCGGCATCGGAATGAAATACGGAAGACTGACAGGCGAGCCGTATCGCCGCGCGACCACGTAGTGACTGAGCTCGTGGGCAACCAGGATACCCATCAGCGCGCCCGCGAACGGAATCCCGCGGTGCAGATTCAGTAGGATACTCAGCAGATCGTAAGAGACCTCCTGCCCCTGAAACTGCTCGGCAAATTGGAGTGCGTTGGCCGCACCGATGAAGAGCACCGTGAGCAGCGTGGCCAGAAAGAGCCCCAAATTGACCCAGGCATTCGGGGGCTCGTCGTCGTGAACGCCCTCAACGGCCACGACCTGGTGCCGCCCATCCTCCGTGGGGCGCAGCATCGCCGTGTAGCCCAGATTCTCAAAAGCCTGGGAGAAGGCATCAAAGGCCTCCCCTGTTTCGCCCATTACCCGCCCCCGAAACGCAATCGCGCCCCGGGGCGGTTCCAGAATCTCATATTCCTCAATCTCCATATGCGGCAGAAGCACCTGCCGCAGCCGGTCAACGATGGATTGCCGCTCTGGCGTCGTCAATGACATCGATAGCTCCTCGTCGAGTCCACTCGCGCGTTTCGAAGGGGTTCAGGAAACCGCCGTCGGTAGAGCATCCAGGCCGTCTACCCTCTGCCACAGCTCTTCAAGCGACCCACGCCCCGCCAGCGTCACATCCGAGCTTGGCGTCCGGTTATCCTCCGTCACCCAGTACCCATGCATGCCCAAAGAGGTGGCGGGCACCACATCCATCTCCCAGCTGTCGCCTACCATCAGACAATCTTCGGGCTCTCGTCCGAGCCGATCCAGAATCTCCACGTAGTAGGCAACGTCTGACTTGGTGGCATGCATGTTCTCATAGGTCGTCACCAGGTCGTAATCGATCTCGTCCACCGGCACCCCTGCCCACGCCAGCCGTTGTTCGACCGGACCCCGCGGAAAGAGCGGATTCGTAGCCACGACCACCTGGTGTCCCTTCTCCCGTGCCCACTCAACCAGCGATCTGGCTGCCGGGCGCCGCTCCGTCAGAACTCGCAGCTCCGGGAACACCTCACGGTAGAAACGCTCGAAAACCCGCTCCACCCAGGCTCTTTCCAGTCCCAGGCCGGGGTAGAAGACCTTCGCGAAGATCTCCTCATTCGTGCAGGGCTCATCGCGGCGGACGTTCATAGCCTCTGTCGCCCTCATCAGTTCGGCCATCAGCCGTTCGGGGGGGATCAGATCCTCGACGTACTCCCAGAGCGCACGGAAGTACGCGGGCACGAACGTCTCCATGGGGTTGCCCAGAAGGGTGTCGTCCAGGTCGAACAGAACAGCCCTAAGCATCGCCCTCTTCTATCTGCACGGCCTCGAACAACTTCGTGGCCTCTGGATGACAGTGACCGCATCCCACATACGGGTTGTCGACCTCGGTCTCGTACTCCGTGCACACCGCGAAGACCTCTACCCGGTGGACCAGCCCGAACCACCGCCTTACAACACGCGCCTCCAGAACCATATTGGGACACGCATTCGCTCGCAAGATCTCCGGAACCGGGCATCGGCCGCACAACTTGGGCTCCCAGGGCTCCGATTGGCGGTTCCGATCGATAAGTCGGCACTCCTGCTTGGATCGACCACGATAGAAATCCTCGTAGTAGTACGGGCATTCAGTTCCAGCCGGTGTGCGCACACTCCCCCCCATCCAGGCTCAGTCTGAGCTTCACGCTATTCGTCTCTGTTCGCCACATGGTTTGGACGTCTGAAGCCGTCCTCAGGCTATTTCGCCCGCACGGCCTACTTATTCCGCGGTCGCGTCCACCAGCGCCTGGAGATCCTGCTCCATCATCTCCAGCTCGTCCCCGTAGCAGGTCCAATCCCCTCGTTCCAGACAAGCCTGAGCTGCCTCATAGTGGGACTGAGCGGATTGAGCCAATGCCGCCACACCGGTCGGTGGTTCCCCGGTGCCACCGTCGCGGTCTCCGTCTCCCGCCTCCTGACCTGGCACTTCCGTCAAGGCCCTCTGCCCCAGCACCTGGGCCAAGCCTGCCGAAAAGCTGTCTGCCATCGCGACGCGGTTCTGATACGCCACAATCACGCGCTT
>Ga0180435_10001116_pt1 | contig 28187 bp, 20 predicted proteins | sample SS_ome_3_FD_132467 | JGI IMG/M metagenome (GOLD analysis project Ga0180435, IMG submission 132467) | Hypersaline lake sediment archaeal communities from the Salton Sea, California, USA - SS_3_S_1 metaG | ecosystem: Environmental > Aquatic > Non-marine Saline and Alkaline > Hypersaline >... | reverse complement strand
CCCCAGAGAGCACAGATGCCGGCCGAAATCGAAGCGAACAAGTTCGCGTCCGCGGAACCAACCATTCGCACGGTCGACGTACTGCAGTTCTGCTCGTGATCGGCGTGGCAGATCAAGAGCAGGTTGAGTGCATCGACGAAGTCCCGATCCATCTCGTATGGTTCACTGGGCACGGCGAACATCATCTGCAAGAAGTTTTCACAGTAGGTCAAATCGTACTGCGGATAGACGAACGGTTGCCCGATCGACTTCTTGTAACTAAACGCCGCAATCGTGGGGATCTTGGCGATCAGACGATGCACGGAAATCTCGACCTGCTCGGGATCTTGAGGATCGAGCGAATCTTGGTGGAAGGTCGAAAGGGCGCTCACCACGGCACTGAGGGTCGCCATCGGGTGGGCGTCGAGAGGGAACCCGCCGTAGAACGCTCGCATGTCTTCATGCAGCATTGAATGGCGACGGATCTTCATGCGGAATTCATGCAACTGCTCTTCGGTCGGCAACTCGCCGTAGATGAGCAGATAACTTGTTTCCACGTAATCACAATTGTCGGCGATCTCTTCGATCGGATAACCCGAGTATCGAAGAATACCCTTTTCGCCGTCAATGAATGTGATATCGCTCTTGGTGGAACCGGTGTTCACGTACCCTTCATCGAGTGTGATGCATCCGGTTTGCCCACGGAGCTTTGAGATGTCCACGCCCGTTTCACCTTCTGAACCAACAATAACGGGCAATTCGATCTCTTGGTCGCCGATACGTAAAATCGCTTGATCCGACATGGGACCCCCATCAATACATACTGTGCACGGCACTGAAACTAACGACAGAACCCGCAGAAGTCGCCGGGGATCACACCGCGTGTCCGTCGATTCTGCCGGGCGAGGATTGAGCCTCCGTGCGACAACTCGCCACACGCGCGATCAACAACGGGACTCCGCCGCCAATCACACTCCAAAGTGCGCCGTGCGGATCACACTTCGAAGTCCAACTCTCCGGTTGGGCCGGTGGCCGATGACTGTGTTCGACCACACAGAGACCAAAACCGCAGAAACGGGCCGCCATTTGACAGGCGAACCGAATTTTCGCCTCCGTGAAAGACCCACAATATAGCCGTTACGGCCTTAACAGACAATTAACCTAGACATTGTGGGTGGTGGAATAACTCGTTCTTCGCCGCAGTTAAGACCAGATTCAATCGGATTTTGCTAGGATCATTTCTCCGTAAGATCCTTGCACTAAATCACTTGCAGCAATACTGAATTCATTAGTCAGGAGGTCGACTAATTCTTGACCTTTTTGATCATCTATTTCACCGGAAAGCACAGCTTCAAACTCAAGGAACTCGCCCAATCCTGTCACTTCGTCGAGATGAATGCGAACGAACTTGTGCAGATAGATCTCGCGCCGCTTGGTGACCACGGCCCTCACTCCGAATGCCGCCGAGAATAACTCGATAAGCGACTCGTCATTCTCAATACGAACGAGGCGGTAGTTGCTGCCCTTGGGCTGGCGGCTGTCAGGACGCTGGTACCAGATCAGTTCCGATGTGCGGCCCTGTATCTGGCGAATCTTCAGCCGCCCCGAATCACAATGAAAATAGGTATCGGTTTGGTGCTGAACCTCAACGGGTTGGTCGGCGAGGTTCTGAGCAATCCGGCGGGCTTCATCGATCGAGTGCAGCCGGGCTTTTAGCTCGATGTTTCGCCGAGGCTGGCCTTGGTTGATGTCGGACATGGTGAATCAGTGCTCGACTCCGGAATGCATTATCGATACGCCACCCAATCAGGAGATCATTATAGCCTGAAGCGTCAGTTTTGAAGTTACACTTTTTCGTGGCGGGATATCGAGACTGTGTGCCCTTTTCGATACCGGCAGTCACTTCTCAAGTGATAGGCTCGTGCTAAAGCAGGGGGCTAATACGAGTCCTGTTCTTCGCCTTGCTGCCGGTACTGCCTGTGTTGTTCAGATGATCCAGTCGCATCCTTGATTTCCAAGAAGTGCAACTTCAAAACTTACAGATCGAGTTGTGACTTGCGATTGGGGAAACCTCGCAGCAGCGGTGGTAGGCCGAGTAGCAGGGCAAATGCCGAGAGTGTGCCGAGAACGGCAACAACGTAGCCGCTGGTGAACCAGTCGTTCGGTAGCATCAGTACGGGCGATGCACCGAACAACAGCGCCAAGGTCGTCAGTCCAAAAGTCAAACCCGGTTCGTTTGGAAACGCGCGATACAACGCCAGCAGCGTGACCGGCATCGTCACGGTGAATAGTGCAGTGCCAACGACGGCGGGAACCATGCCGCCCGCTTCGTAGGCCAGCAAGGGCGTCGACAGCGCAAGCGCCGTGACCGAAACAAAAATCCAGCCGAATCGATCGGCAAGAAACCCGCCAAGAAACTTGCCGCAAAATGCGGCCACGGCGAGCGCCCAAAGCACTTCGGTTTCACCTTGCCAAATCGCCCTCATCGTCATGCCGACGGCTGAGCGAATGGCGATCGAGAAGAGCAACGCGAAGGCGGCGAGCATCAGTACGGCCTTAGTGACCGCGACTGCCGTTGGACGCAGCCGCGTGCGACGCGCCCCGGCGTCTCCCAGAAACCAGAGCCCACTGCCGCTCACAATCAGCAGCGCCAAGGCGGGAACTCTCCAGGCCACGGGAAACACTGTGCCGCAGAACGCGCCGATGGCCACGCCGAGTCCTCCGGGCGCCACGAACACGCCCTCGGCCGAGGCCTTGTCGGGATAGATGGCAAGCACGATCGCCCCCGCGCCCACATGAAACGCTACGTTGCCAATCGCAGCGATCACGATGGCGACGTGGAGGTGGATGGAAGCCGTGAGTACGGCGGCTGCCAACAGCGAAATCCCCGCCAGCGCCATCGTTTGGTAGAGACGTCGTTGGTCGGCGATCGCGCCCAGGGCGAACTGCCCTCCGAAGGCGATGGCGTTGTACAAAAAGAACATCGCCCAGATGCGATTCCAGGCGAAGTCGGTTGTCTTGGCCAGTTCGAACAGCAGTGCGAGGCACGTTGCATCGACGACGGCATGCATCAAACCGAGGCAGGATGAAACGCCCATTACGCGCCGTGTCGAAAGGGGAGTTGCGTCAGCGGCGCACGCATCTCTCATGGTGCAACTCCCGTTGGTTTGGCGACTCGCAATGGGCTACCTTGGCTGTGGCGAGGCCGTCGGTTGCGCGACAGGTGGCGGAGAGGGCTGCTTGCCAATCACCAAGACAACTTCATTACCATCATCGACCGTCTCAACAACAACGTCCATCGTGCTTGGCACTGCCACGTTGGCTGCCGAGGCAGCGGACGTAGCAATCGGAAATCGGAGGAGGGGGCGATCTGGCTGGTCGGTGGGTCTTGCCAAATTCGCCATCGCGATTCCGGTAAACGTGAGCACGCTGAGCAGCGCGATCGAGACGGTGGTTGTCGCCATCACAGGGCGACGCCGTCGAGCAAATGCCACCGTCAAACCGCCACACGCCATCACCAGCGAAAGCGTGATGCCGCCGAAGATCGTGTTTCTTCGCCATGCCGATGCGGTGGCGCCAGCGTTGCTTTCGCCCGCGATCAATGCCTTGGGAATGATGAGTCGATTCTGCTCGGTCGTCGCGTCTTGGATGACCTTGAGCGGAACCGCCTCGGCCGTTTCGGCAACTCGATCCACAGGATGTTCGTTCTCAATTGGATCTGGCCCCGCATCCTGTCCGGGATCGCCGCGGCCCACCTCCGGTGCGATGTCTGCCGATGCCGGTTGAATCGGCACCGTCAGAAAGGCAACGACTGCCAAGGTAACCAACCCGCGCCCGCTCAAAATTCCTCTCACCATCGCTCTCGCCCTCGCTATTTGAGATTGAACTCGTTCATTCACTGCGCCGCTTCGCTGTTGGCTTGCTGGCATGTGTAGTGCCGTTCGCCTATCATACTTTGTGACGACCGTGACCCGTTGTTCGTTCCGCCGAAATCACTTGCCATTTTACATTCGCGATGCCATCTGCACCTGCCAACGCCTGGGCCTTTTTACTAATCGGTTACATTCTGACCGTATTGATCGAGGTTCCCGTGTTGGGGGTGGGGCTGTCGTCGAGGCACTCGGCACGCGTCCGGTTGGCGGCTGGTTTTTGGCTGACGGCCTGCACCTATCCGATCGTGATCCTGGTGCTGCCCTATCTTGTCTGGGAGCCGTTCGGGCGGGCGGCCTACCTTTGGGTGGCCGAGACGTTTGCTCCCGTGGCCGAGTGCCTGCTGTTCTGTCTCATGATTGGAGACAAGACGCAACTCTGGTGTCGTTCGACCGTCCGAGATTGCGCCGCAATCGTAGTTGCGAATCTGGCGTCATTCAGCTTTGGCGTGGTGCTGGTTCATTACGGAATACTCTGATGAGCCGGTGTGTTGGAGGCAACCGATGGCTCTGCGAGCCGGTTTTTCTTGCCCTTGGCGTGCATTTTCGACAGAACTGAAGGTCCATCGTGCGAGCAGTAATTCCTTGGCATACAGGGGCTTTCTCCAATATATGCCTGCTTTTCGCCCGTTTGTCAGCCGACTCGACGACGCTCGCGACCGGTCGAAATAGAATGGAACCGTATTCTGCGGAACTTATTTCGACGGGCCGTCGTCTAACTGGGCGAACAGACAACTTTGGAATTGTTCGCGCCGTGTCTCGCGGTGAAAAAAGGGGACCTCGATGCGTGCGATAATCTGCCTGATGCTAATCTCGTTGTTGGTTGGTCCGGCCTGGGCCGCGGTGGATCTGGTAACGATACCGTCGCGCGACGGCGTGCAGTTGACCATCTATAACTCTGAAGACATCACGATGGTCCGCGAGCAACGGCTGTTGACCGTAAAAAAGGGCGTCAACCGTGTTCAATTCACCTGGGCGAACACGCTGATCGATCCGACCAGTATCGATTTCCGCATTCTAGCCCATCAAGACACGGTCGACCTGATCGATACCACGTTCCCGGCCGGCCGCAACGATGCTTTGCAGTGGAATATTCAAAGCGGCATGGACGGCAAGCTGCCGGTCGAGATCCGCTACTTCACGAGCGGCATTGCCTGGTCGGCCGATTATGTCGGCCTGGCCAATCAAGACGAAACGAAGTTGAAGTTGACCGGTTACGTCCGCGTCACCAATCAATCGGGAGAACTCTACGACAACGCCGAAACACGGTTGGTGGTTGGCAAGATCAACCTCGTCGAGCGAATTGCCGATCTGGCGACCCGCCCGGTCCCCGGCGGCGAGTATTGGGGGCGTGATGCCGACGCCCGCGGCGATATTCGCAAGGAATTCGCCAAAAAGGCGATGGATTACGAATCTCGCGAGAAGAACGGCAAGCTCGACGACAGCGGCCTGATCGCCGAGGGCAAGAAGGAAGTCGCTAAGCAGGGGCTTTCGGAATACTTCCTGTTCACCATCGCCGGTCGTGAGGACATCAAGAACAACGAGCCAAAACGGCTGGTTTCGATGGAAATCGACGAGGTTCCGCTCGACGTGATTTACAAGTTGAGCGACCGCATCAATCCGATCCTGTTCACGAAGTACTATCGGTTCAATAATCAGAAGCTGCTCGACGAGGCGGGAGAAGAGAAGAATCTGTCGGCGATGAACAACCTGGGCGAGTCGCCCCTGCCGGACGGCAACGTGCGGCTCTTTTCGGAATACGACAACCAAGACCTCGCATACGTCGGCGGCACAGCCACGAAGTACGTGCCGATCGGCGATCGGGTCGAGGTGAATGTTGGCAATGAACCCAGCGTGACCATGAAGAAGGTGCTCAAGGATCGGCGGATCACGAACGTGGTCTCTCGACAGTACAAACGCCGGCTCAACAACACCTACGTGCGGTATTACGATCTGATCGATTTCGACGAGACGCTCTATTTCGAGGAAGAGATCACCTCCGGCAAGCCGGTCGATATCAAGCTCGATGTTGAACGCCGCTTCGACGCAAACGTACTGCTTTGGAGCCCCTCGGAGAAGGCAACCGGTTTCGAAGGTAACGAACCGGGGGCGTATATCGACATGCACGAACTCGACGGGCGCGTCGAGCGCGTCGACGAAAACCACGTCAAGTACTTCGTCGATCTCAACCCGGGCGAAAAGCGCGTGATCCAGTACACGGTCACGTACAAACGGCGCAAGGTCGGCCCCGAACTGAACACTTACGATCGCCGGGAGCCGGTCCCCAAAGGATAACTTTTCTCAGGCGACCTCGACTACAAGAATCGTATCGAAAACGGAAACAAGAACAATGTCTTCGCTGAAAAAACTGCTCGTCTTCGCCTTCATCACGCTGATTGCTGGCACGGCCGTGGCGCATGTCGACCTCGTGACCATTCCGTCGCGCGACGGCGTGCAACTGACGATCTACAACTCAGAAGACATCACGATGGTCCGCGAACAGCGGCTGTTGACCGTCAAGAACGGCATCAACCGAATTCAGTTCACTTGGGCCAATACGTTGATCGATCCGACGAGCATCGACTTCCGCATCTTGGCTCACCAGGACAAGGTGGATCTCGTCGATACCACGTTCCCCTCCGGCCGGAACGACGCCCTGCAATGGAATATCAAGAGCGGGATGTCTGGCAAGTTGCCGGTTGAAATCCGTTACTTCACGAGCGGCATCACCTGGTCGGCTGATTACGTTGGCTTGGCGAACCAAGACGAGACGGAGTTGAATCTGACGGGTTACGTTCGCGTCTTCAATAACTCGGGGGAATTGTACGACAACGCGGAAACGCGGCTAGTTGTTGGTAAGATCAACCTGGTCGAAAGGATTGCCGACTTGGCGAATCACCCCCCACCGGGTACGCCGTATCCCAAGATGCCAGCCCCGGCTCGTGAGCGATCGCGAAGGGCGTTTGAAGACGCGGTGGAAGAGGCTGAAATGCCCGCCGACATGCCCGCACCGGCCACCGAACCGGCCGAGAAACCGAAAGGCGTGGTCAAGCAGGGTCTTTCCGAGTACTTCCTGTTCGCGATCGATGGCCGCGAGGACATCAAAAACAACGAGCCGAAACGACTGGTCTCGATGAAGATCGATGATGTTCCGCTGGAAGTGATCTACAAGTTGAGTGACCGCACGAACCCCAATGCGTTCACGAAGTTCTATCGCTTCAACAATCAGAAACTGCTCGACGACGAAGGCGAAGAGCAGGACCTGCCGGCGATGAACAACCTCGGCGGTTCGCCCCTGCCGGACGGCATGGTGCGGCTCTTCTCGGAATACGACAACAAAGACCTCGCCTATGTTGGCGGCACGTCGACGAAGTACGTGCCGATCGGCGATCGCGTCGAGGTAAACGTCGGCCAGGAACCGAGCATCACGATGAAGAAGGTGCTCAAGGATCGCCGGATCACCAACGTGGTCGCTCGACAATACAAGCGGCGGTTGGACAATACCTACGTCTTCTATTACGATCTGGTCGACTACGACGAAACCCTCTATTTCGAAGAGGAAATCGTCTCCGGCAAACCGGTCGACATTCAGCTTGACGTCGAGCGTCGCTTCGACGCCAACGTGTTGCTGTGGAGCCCGTCGGAGAAAGCAACGGGTTGGGACGGCAACGAGCCAGGCGCCTATATCAATCTGCACGACCTCGATGGTCGGGTTGAACGTGTCGATCAAAACCACATCAAATACTTCGTCGATCTGAACCCCGGCGAGAAGCGCGTGATCAAGTACACGGTCACGTACAAGCATCGCAAGATCGGGCCGGAACTCAACGGCGAAAAGAAGCGAGAACCGATTCGCTAAACAAAAGGAGTGATACGGTGTTTACGAAACAAATACTTGTGGTTGTGACTATCGCATTGTGTCTTGCGGCGACGGTGGAGAGCGCCAGCGCAGCAGACGGAGTTACGCCACACTTTACCGCAGAACAGATCCAACGCGACTTGGCGCTCGATGTGACCCGCAAGTCCGGCGAAACGATTGGGCCGGGCGAGGCGGTTGTGCTCGAAATCAATCTCGTCAACAACTCGAAGGAGCGCGGCTACTTCGTGGTCGAGCCGGGCGACGGTTCCGAAATGGGTTGGCGAGAGCCGCACGTCTACTACACGGCGATGGTCAAACACAAGGACGAGTGGATCGACGTGCCTGCGGCGAACCTGGCGCGTTGCGGTCTGTTCGATGCCGCGTGGCAGAACGACGTGGTGAAGCTTGATCCCGGCAAGAAAGTCAAAATCGAAAAATGGTTGATCGGCCCCGAACGGGCACTCGATCTACAGAAGCCCGGTCTTGTTCGCTTGTTAGTTCACTACAAGTATGGGGGCGGCAAGGTTGGCAAAGGCGAGCGGAGCGGAGTCTCTGGCGACCTCGGAAAAATGACCGGCATGCCCGCCTTCGAGATTGTCTCCAAGCCTGTCGAATTCACGGTTAAGCGTCCCTACGACGTTATCGTCAAGGTGAAGGGATCGCTGAAAGCCGGCGAAGAGGCCAAGGTCAGTGACGTGCTCGATGTACTGCTTGTGGGCGGCGCAACCGAGGGCAGCGGGGTGAAAGCTCCTACACTTTCGGCCGATGCCCGATTGTATTTCAAAGCAGACGGTGTCGCGGCTCCCCGCCTCACCGAGCAACGCGAACAATACGGCAAGGAATTCATTTTGGGTCCAGCCGACACGATTTCGATTCTCGGCAAGAGCACGAATGCCAACGGAATCGACGGCGTGTGGACGGTCCCCAAGGCAGGCAAAGTAAAGGTGCGAGCGCTGTATGCGCCAACCACCTGGAAGTCTGGACCGACGATCAAATCCGATTGGGTAGAAGTCGAAGTGAAGTGAAGCACGAGTTCTAAGCCGCCAGCGGCTTATTTCAAACTGATTACTGACAACTAGCAACTTGCAGCAACAAAGGAAGAAACCATGACAGCGGCATTTCGAACAATGGTGGCTTGTTCACTGGTGTTGGCGACCGCCACGCTCGCGCAGGCGCGCATCAAACTGACGACTCTCCCCGAACGGGAGACGGTTCGTGTTGACATCCAGAACGGGCGCTACACGCTCGTTGAGGAAGAACGCACGGTCAACCTGCAAGCCGGCCGAAACAACGTCGACTTTTCCTGGGCGAACATCGGTATCGACAAGGACTCGATCGTATTTCGTGTTATTGAGGCCGACGGTGAGGTCAATGTGCTGAACACGAATTACCCGCCCAACGAGAACGCCCTGTATTGGGTGGTTAGCGCAGAGAACGCGGGACCGGCCGTAATTCGCATATCCTACCTGATCGGCAATATGTCGGCCGGCCCGAGCTATCAGGGAATCGTGGAAAACGATGAAAAGACGATGCTCTTGCAGTGCTACATGACGGTCACCAATACGTCGGGCGAGAGCTTTGGCGAGTGTACCGTGCAGCCGGGGGTCGGCAAAACGACCGTTCGCTATTTCAACAACGGCGAACGAAAGCGGATGTTGGCGGCTAAGTTTGCCGAGGTGCCGATCGAAAAGCGGTATGTATTTGATTCGCAGATCGATCAGGAGCGCACCCGCATGTACTATCGCTTGGTCAACGACAAGGAAAACAATCTGGGCGATTTTCCGCTGCCTTACGGCAAGGTGCGATTGTTCATCAAAGAACCGAAAACGGGTGACGACGAAGTTCGCAGTCAGGCATTCTTGGGGGAGGATTGGGCGAAGTACACGCCGCTGTTCGCCCCACTCGATCTCTACGTCGGCGTGGCCCAGGACGTCAAGATCAAGCGGTTCGCGATGCAGCCGGAGGAAGGCCCGCGGAAAAATTACGACGAATTGACCTGCCCGCGCTACTTGGTCGATGGCTCGAAGAAAGTCACTCAACCGCGATTCCGCCACCAGCGAGCCCGCCACCGATATCGGCTTGAGAACTTCAAGACGGTCAACGGCGAACCGGTCACCGTGCCCGTTACGATCAAGGAGCACGTCGATGGGGAGTGGATTATCGAGAAAATCGTGCTCAAAGAAGTGCTCGGTGAACGAAACGAGACAACCGAAGAAACGATTCCCCACGACGAAATGGTCACGGAGAAGCGGATCGATTCGAACAACGTCGAGTTCGAGATCGAGTTGCCGCCCACGAAGATCGACAAGAAGTACGACTTGTACATTACGACCCTTCGCAAGTGGCGACGATATTAAACTCGAATGCTGATAGAACGGCTACATGCCCACGACGCTGTTGGCGCCGTGGGCGTGTTCGTGTTAAGACATCCTCAAAGAGGCTCGCACCGTGATGACTACTAAATACTCTCTCTTCCCCATGACAGCGATCTGTCTCGTGGTGGCATTCTGCCCGGTCGCGTTTGCCGACAGTATCGACGAAGAGTTGATGCAAGCCCGCGTTGTGACCAAGCAATTGATGGAACGGCTTGCCGAGATGGAAGCTCGTACTGCCGTGTTGAAGCAGCAGAACGAGCAACTCAAAGCGCAATGCGACGCGTTGCGAAACGAAGCTGCTCGACAGCAGGAATTGCTCGCTAAGGCGATGTCTGAAGGCGACAAACATCAACGACAAGTCGTCGATATGACAGATTCGCTGCACAAGGCGTTTTCCGAAGTTAAGCAACTCAAGGAGGAGAATGCCAAGCTCAAGGCACTGGCGCCCAAGGCGGACACGACACGATCAACGGTCGCGTCGCCTCCAGCCGAGGTCGCTGCGCCGCCGGTGATCAGCGATGCGAGAGACGTGAAGATCGATGCCGACGGCATGATCGTGATTTCGGTCGGGAAGAACAAGCGATTGCAGATCGGGCAGACGTTTTTCGTCTATCGAGAGCTTTCGGATCACGGAATCATCGTCGGGCAAATCGAAGTTGTCGAACTGGCCGCAGCGACTGCCCGCTGTAAGACCAAGTCGCTGCTCGATACCGTCGAACCGGGCGATTCGGTGTCGAGCAAACTCTAGGTCCACCCGTAGCTGCCGTCGCCAGACGGAGGAAGACGGAGGAAGAAACGTTGGACGTTTAGGATCAGGACGAGGGCCACTGCGGTCTGGCGACCACAGCTACATCTATCAGCCGAACCATTGGCGTTTGCATCGTGAACCGGTTTCCAACTGCCGGTGTCTCCGTGCGCAGTGGGCTTGCCGCTTCGCGCTCGTTGCGGTGAAATACGTTCTCCACCGCACCCCGTAGCGATAGCAGCACCAATGCCCGAGACCTCTCCCGAAAAAACGCGAGAATTCGCCTTGGATGTGGTGCGGCGTCTGCGCGCTGCCGGATACGAGGCGTTGTGGGCGGGCGGTTGCGTACGCGACCGACTGCTGGGGCGTCAACCGGCCGATTACGACGTCGCCACTTCGGCTACGCCGGACGAAGTGCGTCAGGTATTTGGGCCCCGCCGCACGCTCGCCATTGGAGCGGCCTTCGGCGTGATCGTGGTTCGAGCGCCCCGTGGCGTGTTGGACGTAGAAGTCGCCACGTTCCGCATGGATTCGCCCTATTCCGATGGCCGTCATCCCGATAGCGTCACCTTCAGCAATGCCAAGGAGGATGCGCTGCGGCGAGACTTCACGATCAACGGGCTGTTCTACGACCCGATCGCTGAAGAGACCATCGACTACGTGGGTGGACAAGAGGACCTTGCAAAGGGGGTCGTGCGGGCCATCGGTGATCCCCATCAGCGGATCGCTGAAGACAAGCTCCGCATGTTGCGCGCCGTGCGATTCGTCGCCAAGTTCGACTTCGATGTGGATCCTGATACGCTGGCCGCGGTGACAGAGTGCGCCGACGAACTAACCGTGGTGAGCGCCGAGAGAATCGCCACTGAAATGCGGCGTGTGCTCACCCTGCCGGGGCGCGTGCGCGGCATGCGACTGCTGGCTCAAACCGGATTGCTGTCGGTTATTCTGCCCGAAACGGAAGCATGGCAATCGATCGACCCAAGCGTCGAGCTGACATCGCCAAGCGACGCCTGGCAACGCGTTTTGATGGTGCTTCAAGAACTTGCTGAGCCGACGTTTTCCCAAGCATTCGCGACAGTGACCCGTGAGTTGGCCGGTGAAAACCCCGCCGAGGTGATCGGTCGGCGTTGGCGATTGTCTCTCGAAGAGATCAAGCGGACGAAATATCTCGTGACCCACGAGCGAGAAATCCGACGGGCGCGCGACCTGCCCTGGCCACAGCTCCAACGGCTATTGATTACTAAGCCAATTAAAGAACTGCTGGGATTTGCCGAGGCGATTGCTTCGGTGAAGGACGGCACAATCGCGCAGGTGAAGTATTGTCGAGAAAAACTTGCGATGCCCCTAACCCAACTCAATCCGTCGCCGCTGATCGACGGCGACGATTTGGTGCGCAAGGGGTTTCGCCCCGGGCCTGTTTTTGCGAGGATTCTAACAGCGATCCGCGACGCGCAGTTGGAAGGTGATGTCAGCACGGTCGAGCAGGCGATGGATATGGCGGATCAATTGTGGCAAGCATCCCAAGACCCGCTCGTTTAACCGGAAGCCGCAGGCGACGTCGTCCGCAAATCTCGAATCAACGGCAAAAACCACGTCGCCTGCGGCTTCCGGCAAAACGAGCGGACACAGCCATCGGAGGAGCCGAACAGCATGGACAAGAAAGCGAAAAAGAAGATCGAAACACTTCGTCAGCGTATCCAGAAGCTGAAGCAGCAACTGGCCGGCGCCAAGAAGCAGGACGACGAACCGGGCGAGATCGAGCGGTTCGAAGCTGAAATTAAGTCGGCCGAAGAACAGATCGAAAAGCTGAAGGCGTCGTAGTCGCTGGAGACCTCTCAGCCGCTCAATCCTCCCATTGGTCGAGCAATTCGTTCAGTTGCTTGAGCGAAAGTGGTTTTTCTGGAATCACGTCGTCGAGCAACTGTGGGTCGTCGATCGCGCCGCCCTTGAATTGGAGTTGGTCGATCTCGTCTTCCAACGCAGCCAGCCAGGGCGGCAGGTCGAACCCAGCGCTGTGCGACACCTTTCGAAGCCCCTCGGTGGCGTGCTCCAGGGCGGTGAAGTGTAGCGATTCATCCCCCTGATCCGACTCGGCAATCGCCGGTTCGATCAACGCCCGAGTGCGGTCGACCTCCATCGGACGGACGAATTTCTCATTGACACGATCGGCGACGGATGGCATTTCCATCGCGTGCTTTTTCTGCAGTCGTTTGAGTTTGCGTCGATACTTTTCCGACTCTTCCCGCATGCGATCGGAAAGCGCCCGCCGCCATCGTCGGGCGGCGTTCGATTCGCCCCGGCGCACCAGCACTTCGTGCGTGGCGATGACCGGCTGTAGATTCCACGCCACCCGTTCGTAGTCAGCTTGCAAGCGAAGAAAGTCGAGAAACGTGTGCAGCATGTCGCCGCGGTCCGACTGAGTCGTCGTGCTGTTGTAGTCGCGGTACTCGGGATAGTTCTCGATGACCGCTTCCAAGATGAAGGTGAGAACCTCGATCACCTTGTTGCGCGGGATGTCACGATCGATTTGTTCGACAAACCGAGGGGCCGCGGCGTATGGCAGAGTTTCGAGCTGGTCGATCCACGCGGAAACGCCGTGGTGCAAAATTGCGCGCAGGCTGCCGAGGTTGAGGAACTGCTGGGTGAAAAGATCTGCCCCGTATTTCTGGATGAAATCGACCACCTCGCGCCAGCGACGGTTGTCTTTGACCCGTTCCATAACGGAGAGCCTCAGCGTGCGGCTATGTCCGAGCCAAACGAGCAGCAGTGCCTGCGTGAGTTGCTCCAGCACGCGGACCAATTCGGTTTCCGTGGCTTCTTTATCTTTGGCTCGCCAATCTTTTGCCCAACGGATGACCGCCGAGACCATGGCGCGGAAGCCGGCGTCGAACAAGTCGTCGAATTCGGTAACCGCTCCCGGGCCAACCGGTTGTTCGGTTTCCAGCTCCTTGGCGACCGAAAGCAGTTCGTCTGCTTCGGCAAACAACCCGATGCGCGGCAACCAGCAGAGCAGATCGCGAATCGCACGCTGCCGCACGCGAACGCCGAGCATCTGTTCGGGATCGCCGCCCTTGACCAAGGGAATGTAAAGCAAAGGTTGGCCGAAAAGACTCTGGCGAAAGTCTTCCCAAGCAACACGAACGTCCCGGCGTCGGCCCCGCAAAACGGCGCGACAGACGATCGACGCCCAACATTCATCGGCCGGTGTGTCGCTTGAAAGGGACGCCTGGTCGCCTTTCGTTAGTGCGGTTTCGGGCAAGGCCGCGGTCATCACGCGGGCGGAATTCGCCATGTCGACCCCGGCCGTGACGACGTTTTCGACGAGCAACTCTTTGATCAACCGATTGCGGTCGTACTCGATCATCGACTCCTGATCGCCCGAAGGCGGGGAGATGCGATGTCGGTGGACCTCGCGCATCAGGTCCTTGAGTTTCTGTCGGACTGTCTGGCAGTGTCGCAGCCAGCGTTCGATCGTCGGTTGGTGCGAGTCGGCATCAATCTGGTAGGCCGCGCTGTGCGCCGCCGCGACCGACCACATTTTGGCGAGGCCGGCCAGAAAGGTGAGTCGATCGTGCAGGCGTTTCGATTCGCGTTGCAGACCGTCTTCGTTCGAGAATCCCGACTCGAAGATTGCGCCGTCGACACCGTCATCCGTACTGTCCCGGTAGACCATGTCTTCATATGCGGCCAGGAATAGATCATCTTCCTCTTCGTCGGGTTCGATGGGGAAGTCAAATTCGTCTTCGGGTTGGCTGGGCGCCTGTCGAGGGGCGTCGGTGGCGACCTGGAAATCAGGGACATGCCAGTAGTCGCCGGCATTGGCCTCGGTGTAGTCGAGGAACTTTTTGGCGAGCGTCCACGCCTCGGTTGTCTTTTTTGACTCGGCGGCCTGTTGCCAAAGCCCGGTCATCCAGCGGCCGGCCCAATCGTGAAACGTCGTTTCTCGTCGCGCCAAGCCAACGGCTTCGCCCTGTTCGAGCCAATGGATCAACAAGGCCATTGAGGCCACGAAGTCGCCGCGTTCGAGCAGTGCCTCGATGACCAAGGCATACGCCTCGGGCGAATCGAACATTTCGGCATGCCCCGCCCAAAAGCCGACGTCGCCGGCCGACGCGCCGCCTTGGTGCCACAGCCCGAGCGCCTTGGCTACATGTTGTGCCGCGGAGACCGTTTGCTCTCCGCTGAATGACTCCACGCTGGAAACCTCATGGGTCGCGAATTGGTGCCACCACTGGGCGACACCCTGCAAGTCGGATTTCGTCGCCCGGCATAGTTTTTCGTCGTCTTCTGCCGCGGCAGCGCTCCAAATGCGCGCCCCCACGTCGAAGATTCGCTCCATCATGGCGATCAGTTCGTCCGCCCGGTGGTCGTGGATGCTGTTCTCCAGCGCGGGAAACAGACTGTATTGGGCATCGAATCCCAGAATGCTCCACGGGTCGATGATCGCGCCACAATGAATGCCGCGTTTCAATTCGTCCATCAATACGCTGAGCAGCATCGAAGCATGAGAAAGGTCGCCATTGTCGACGGCTCGATTCGCCTCGGTGAGGCTGCAGTGGATTCGGCACTGCATGCGCGCCGAAGCAGCCGGAACGATATCCGCATGCCGTGATGCCGCATCCGAAAAACCCATCCGGGCGTAGAGCATCGCCATGTGCACGTGGTCCAGCTGTGCTGCTCGGCGGCGCGCTAGTTCGGCATTGAGGTGCTGTCTGGCTGCCGCGAAGGGTTGCTGCAGCTGTTCAGCTTCCTTGGCCAATCGCGCTGCATGAGCACCGTGCACGTGCTTTTGCAGCAGTCGCACGTAGAACTCATCCCGGTATGCGGCGATGTGCGGCAACAGCGTTCCCAACGAGACCGACGAGTCATGGCTTTCCGGTCCGCTGCCGCTGATTCCCGAAGCCATCAGTACGGTGCCCGCCAATACAGCGGCCGCTTCCCAAAGCACCTCGTCGCGCGAAAGCTTGCCCGGTTCTTCAACGCGCTGGCAGAGTGAGTCAAGCGTTACCTGCTGCAATACAAAGCGACGGTAGTACCCTTGGTTGTCGATCTGGTGGGGATCCCATTGGCCGAAGTGATAGTTGGGGCGGCGATTGGCGGGATGGTCGAAGTCGTAGGCCCGAGGGTCGAACGCCAACTCGGCAAGCAGATTCGGATCGAAGTACGCAGCTCGCAACAGGTCGTCGTCCGTTTGCCGCAAGATATCGAGAGCCAGCGCCAGCACCTCGCGGTATTTGCCATACGCGTAGCCGGCGCCTTCAACATAGATCGGCACGGGGCGGCAGAACTCGTGCGGGTACGGTTCCAGCCGCTGAGTTTCCAACGCGGGAACCGGTCGGTAACCCAGGTAGTCGTTGAGGCCGCGAATTGCTGCGTCGCGAATCCGGTCGGTTTCGTCGAACGGTCCCCCCTGTTGGAGAACGGCCTCGCAAAACCGCCCCAATAGGAACGACCCCACCAATTCCACATCGGTTTGGTGAAAAAGCAAGTCTTGGTGATAGTCGAAATAGCCATCAATGACTGAATTTTCGAGCAAGTCGAGGACGGCTTCCGACTGGGATGTATCCCGAAATGCCGCAGATTCCTCGCACAATTGGGGAATCTGCTCCCTTATCAGATGGAGTACCCTGCGCCAAAGTGCGGTTTGGAGGGAGGCGTTTTCGTTGCTGGCCGAAGTGTCGTCCCCGGCAGTTGATTCGCCCAACGCTTCAAACAGACGGTTCAAACCGGCCAAAAACCGCGAATCCGGAGCACCCGAGGAGAAATTCAGGTATCCCAGCACCTGCTCGAGGGCTGACCGTTCCTCGGGGCCTAGTGAGGGATGCTGCATCAACCGAATTCCTTGCCTACCTAGTGTTTGCGTCAGCGCACCATGTTAGGCGGGCGGCCACAGATGGTCCAGCGGGGGCGTGTTTGGGGATCGAGCACAGGCATTCAATTCTGTTGGGTGAACAACGCCAGACCGCTCCACAAGTTGTTTTCTGCCTTGCGCTTCCGGCCCCAGTTGCCGTTTTTTGGGTTTCAAATCAACCGGCGTGGTTTAAGATGGTAGGTATGACCATTGTGCGCTGCCCCTGTTAGGGGCGGGACCGGGAGGGGTTCACCCTATTCCGGCCGGGGGACGTTTGTTGAATAGTTGAGCCCCTTTAGCCCGAAGTAGGTGGAAGAGGCCAACTTAGCACCGGCGGAACAGCCGACTCAACTGATCACTATAGGTGTATTCGCGATGATGATCCGACGAACTCTTTGCTTGCTCTTCTTGCTCGCGATGGCCAGCGCTGATGTCGGTTTTGCCGAGGGACGCAGCGGATTGGTGCCGCAAACGCCGTTGCGACGCTACGGTCTGAAGAGGGCCTGGTATACGCACGCTGAGTTGGATCGAGCTCGCGAGCGAGTCGCGCACGTGACCGTTCACGTTAGTCGTAGCGACTTCGTGGTTGTCAAAGAAGTGCAATACGATGGCGGTAAAATTTCGTACTCCGAGCAGGACTTGGATCAGTTCGGCGATATGATCGGTGTCGACGGTGCGATCAAGCTCGCCAAGCGCCGCCAGACCTATCTCAAAGAACGCGGCGAAGAGAACGTCGAAATCGTCGACCACGAGATACCCGCGGTCACGATGTACGTGCAAAGCGACCATGGCACGTTGCACGCGATCGACGGCGAATCGGGGCGCACCCTTTGGACGCGCATCATCGGCAACCCCGATCACCCGACGCTCAAACCCGGCGCCAGCGACTCGTATGTCGCCTTGGTCAACGGTTCGAATCTATTCGTGCTCAACGCTCGGGACGGCTCGGAAGCTTGGTCCGTCCGTTTGGGCGGCGCGCCTGGCTCTGGGCCGGCGGTGAGCAACTTCCGTGTATTCGCCCCACTGCTCAATGGCAAAGTCGAAGTCTACAGTCTTGAAAATCCGAAGAAGTTGCCGTGGGTTTATCAGTCGGCCGGCAACGTGATGATACAGCCAATCGTGGCCACGAATACGGTGGGCTGGGTTTCGAATCGTGGTATCTTCTACTCGGCTTTGCACAACCGGCCGGTGGTTCGCTACCGGCTGCACGCTTTGGATACGATTCGCGCCCATCCGACGTTTTCGGAGTCTCCCGAGCAGTGGTACGTTCCCTCGACCGACGGCTACGTTTACGCAGTGCATGAACGCAGCGGAGACGTGGTGTGGCGGTTCTCCGCCGGCGGCCCGGTTGAACAGCCGCCAACAGTTATCGGTGACGTATTGTATGCTGTGACTGACTACGCTGGCATGTATCAACTAGGCGTCGTGGACGGTCAGGAGCGTTGGTGGACGGAACTCGTGCGTAAGGTTGTCGCCGCGACAGACGAGCGGGTTTACTGCATCGATAAGGCGGGACAACTGTTGATCCTGGATGCCAAGACGGGTGGACGTATTGGCGTGATTCCGCTTTCCAACGTCGACTTGGTAATGACCAACTGGCAGACGGACCGCATTTATTTAGGAACGCAGTACGGCATCATCCAGTGCATCCATGAAGAAGCGAACAAGTTCCCCATGATCCACCACGCCGGCGTGTCCGAAAGCGCAGAAGACCGTCCGGAGATCAAGCAAGGCGACGCCGCTGGCAAGCCGGATGACGACAATCCATTTGGTGGTCCGGGAACGGAAGACCCATTCGGTGGCGATGCCGATCCCTTCGGCGGTGATGACGGCGGTGGCGCGGCCCCCGATCCCTTCGGCGGTGATGACGGCGGTGGCGCGGCCCCCGATCCCTTCGGCGGTGATGACGGTGGCGGTGCGGCTCCGGATCCCTTCGGCGGTGATGACGGTGGCGGTGCGGCTCCTGATCCCTTCGGTGGCGGAGGTGCTGCCCCGAATCCGTTTGGCGACTGAGTTCTCCCGCGAATCGTCCAAAACTATTGTGGCGAATCTGTCGCCCAAAGACTGGCCTCGTGCGCCCATCATATCGCCTCTCACCACACATATCGTGGAGAGGCGTCTCGTTGCCCCTTATACGGTGCTGGAAATGCCTGGGTAGTTGACCAATCGCGCGCAACCTTTTAAACCAAGAGCAACATGGATGGTTGGGGTGCGGATCGCCGACGCCCCGCCTCTTTTTCCCAAACCCCCAACGCTCTTGCCCAGGTGCTCTCGATGGATTCCCCACGTATTGAAAACGCAATTATTAGTGTTAGCGATAAGCTAGGTTTGGCGGATTTCGCCCGCGGATTGACCGAATGTGGCGTGACGATTTACAGCACGGGCGGCACCAGCCGACATCTGGCGGAGGCAGGCATCGAGGTCCGCGACATCTCCGAGTACACCGGGTTTCCGGAAATGATGGATGGTCGCCTCAAGACGTTGCACCCAAAGGTGTTTGGTGGCATCCTCTGCCGGCATGACCGCGAAGACGATATGTCGGGGCTGGCGGAGCATGGTATCGCAACGTTTGCCCTCGTGGTCGTCAACCTCTATCCATTCGAAGCGACGATCGCTCGAGAAGGTGTGACCCTGCCGGAGGCGATTGAGCAGATCGACATCGGTGGACCGAGCTTGGTGCGTGGCGCGGCGAAGAATCAGGCGTTCACGACAATCGCTACCAGCCCCGAACAATATGCCCAGATCCTCGAAGAGGTGCGGGCCAACGGTTGTACCACCCTCGATTTGCGTCGCAAACTGGCTCAGGCAGCGTTCGAGCGAACGGCCCAATACGATCGGGTGATTGCCGACTATCTGGGCGACGCACAAACCGAGGGCGACTTTACGCCGACGATTCAGCCAGCCTTCCGTCGCAAGGCGGTGTTGCGATACGGCGAGAATCCACACCAAAAGGCGGCTGTTTACAACGCGGTGGGGCACGAGGGCGCCGACCTTGTGTCCGCTCGTCAACTCAACGGCAAAGAGCTTTCCTACAACAACCTGCTCGATCTCGATGCGGCATTGGCGATTGCCCGGTCGCTACCCGATGCGGCGGTATCGGTGATCAAGCACAACAATCCCTGCGGCGCCGCCTCAGATACCAACCTTGCCAACGCCGCCAAAAAGGCGATGGCCGGCGACCCGGTTAGCGCTTTCGGAAGTGTTTTGGGAATCAACCAGCCGGTTGACGGCAAGACGGCCGACTTCCTGGCGACTCCCGGGCACTTCATCGAAGCGATTGCGGCTCCCGAGTTCACGCCCGAGGCGATCGAGATCCTCACAACGAAACCTAAGTGGCGCAACAACGTTCGCTTGATGCAGGTTGGCGACTTGGGCGATGCCCGGGCGACGTATCAGTCCCGTTGGATCGAAGGCGGCCTGCTGGTGCAAGAGACCGATTTCTTCGACGACCCACAAGACGAATGGAAGGTGGTTACCAAGACGCAACCGACGGACGAACAAATGGCCGAGTTGAACTTCGCCTGGGCGATCTGTCGGCACGTCAAGTCGAACGCAATCGTGCTTTGCAAGGATCGCTCGCTCGTGGGTGCTGGGGCCGGGCAGATGAGCCGCGTCGATTCCGTCGAAATCTCGATCACCAAGGCGGCCGAACGCGCAACGGGTTCGGTGTTGGCCAGCGATGCCTTCTTCCCCTTCCCCGATTCGATTCATCGGGCAGCCGAGGCCGGAGTTGTCGCATTGATCGAACCGGGCGGATCGAAGAAGGACGACGAGGTGATCGCGGCATGCGACGAACACGGTCTGCCGATGGTCTTCACCGGTCGTCGGCACTTCAAACACTAGAGAACGCATGCCGACAATCCTCGACAAAATTGTTGCGGTCAAAAATGAAGAGATCGCTGCGCTTCGAGCGAAAACCTCTGAGCAGGAGCTGCGTTCGCAACTTGCCGACGCTCCACCGGTGCGCGGCTTTTTTGCATCGCTGGCGGCGGAGGGGCCCATCAAGCTGATTGCCGAGGTCAAAAAGGCAAGCCCCTCGAAAGGAGTCATCCGCGAAGAATTCGAACCGGTCGAAATTGCTCGAACCTACGAAGCGCATGGCGCAACCTGTTTGAGCGTGTTGACCGACGAGTCGTTTTTTCAGGGCAGTCTTTCCTACCTGACGGCCATTCGCGGCGCTGTGCAACTGCCCGTACTCCGCAAGGACTTTCTGCTTGAGCCGATTCAATTGGTGGAGACTCGGTTGGCGGGGGCGGACGCCGTACTGCTGATTGCCGAATGCCTCGACGATACCCAACTGCGGCGAATGCACGACGAGACGATTCGTCTGGGGATGACTCCGCTCGTCGAGGTCTACGACCCGGAGAATCTGCCGCGAGTTCTAGACGCCGGATGCCGGCTGATCGGCGTGAACAACCGCGACCTAAAAACCTTTCGTGTTGATCTTGCTCACACGGTTCGTATGCGAGAGCAGATACCGGCCGACCGGCTCGTGGTCGGCGAGAGTGGAATACACAGCCGTGACGACGTGCAGCGCCTTGCCGACGCCGGCGTCAACGCCCTTCTCGTCGGCGAGCATCTGATGGCTAGTCCCGACATCGGCACTGCGGTCGATGCGTTGTTGGGGGGCTGAGCGATCGAAGTCGCTTCTATCCGTTTTGCAGCAACTTCTGAAATTCATCCCACGACCGGGTGTTGGCGACGTCGGCCTTGGTCAAACCGCCTCGCCGGGCTTGCATAACACCAAATCGCATCAGATCGAGCTGGTCGGCTGCGTGGGCGTCGGTCGAAATCACGATCGGAATACCATGCGACTTCGCCGCCGCGAGATGAACGTCATTCAGATCGAGTCGGGCGGGATTGGCGTTTAGCTCCAGCATTTTGCCGTGGTCGGCTGCTGCCGCGAAAACCGCGTCCATGTCGACCGCGTACGGATTGCGTCGATTGATCAGCCGCCCCGTGGGATGGGCCAGGATGTGCGTATGGGGGTTGGCCAACGCCCCGCAAATCCGGCTGGTGATTTGTTCGCTCGTCTGGTGTTGCCCGAAGTGCACGCTGACGATCACCCAATCGGCCTGCGCCAAGACATCGTCGGGCAGGTCGAGCTCTCCCGATTCAAGGATGTCGCACTCGATGCCCTTGATCGCATGAAAACCGTCCGGCAGCGACTTACGTAGTGCGTCGAGCTCCTCCCATTGCGCCAACAGTCGATCGGCCTCCAGGCCATTGGCGATGGTAACTCGCTTCGAGTGATCGGTGATCGCGATGTATTCGAGCCCGCGTGCATGTGCCGCTTCACACATCTCGGCCAGCGTATGTTTGCCGTCCGTAGCATTCGTGTGCATGTGCAGGTCGCCGCGGATGTCTTCCATTTCGATCAACGGTGGCAGATCATTGGCGTCGGCGGCCGCGAATTCCTGCCGAGCCTCGCGAAGTTCCGGCGGGATGACTGGCAGATTCAGCGCGGCGTAGACCTCTTCTTCAGTCGCGCCGGCGATGTACTCGTCCTCGTCTGTGTTAATACAAAAGACACCATACTCGTTGATCTTGAGGTTGCGTTGCTTCGCGCGACCGCGCAACTCGACATTATGATCTTTCGAGCCGGTGAAGTACTGTAGAGCCGCTCCAAAAGACTTTGCTGGCACGACTCGCAGATCGATTTGCAGGCCACTGCGGAGTCGGATCGACATCTTCGTATCGCCACGAGCCAAGACGTCGGTCAATTTAGGAAACTCACCAAAGCGATCCATCACTTCGGCGACGTCTTCCGAAACGACAAGCACGTCCAAGTCGCCCACGGTCTCTCGTCGACGGCGATAACTGCCTGCCATCTCCATCTTTTCGATGGATGGACAATCGCCAAGGTGCTGTAGCAACTGGGCGGCGATCTGATCTGCCTGTTGCCAGTAGATCCGTTTGTCGGCACTGGCGGCGATCGCGATTCCTTTGAGGATCGACGCCTCGGTCTTTTCGCCAAATCCCTTGAGCGCCCGAATCGAGCCGCGTTCGCACGCCAGCTTCAGCTCACCGAGGGAGGTGACCTCCAGCTCATTGAAGAGAATCGCAGCCCGTTTCGGACCCAACCCGGGAATGCGCATCATGGCGAGTGCGCCCTCTGGGATTTCGCTCTGCAACTCGTTGAGCATGGGTAGTTCGCCGGTATCGACGAGGATGGCGCACTTCTCCGCCAGGTCTTTGCCGATACCCTTGATGTCGGTCAGCTTGCGAGTGTCATCGGCCAGAATAGCCGTGACTGGTTCACCCAAGTCGCGAATCGCCCTCGCTCCGTTGCGGTAGGCGCGAATGCGGAACGGATTGGCGTTTTTGAATTCGAGCAAGTCGGCGACCTGTTCGAAGACGACGGCGATTTCTGAATTGGTCATTAGTGATTACTCGTGCAGTTCGACGATATCCTTGTCGTGCAGCACGTAGTCGCCCTTGACCACTGTGCCATCGTGGACTTCGCTTCCCCAAACTCGGGCGAACTTCAAGTTGTTGGCGAGATCTTTGTGGACAAGTTCGGCCATGTCGAGCAGCGTGCCGCCACGGGCGAGCGTGAATGGCTTGCCGAAGTCGGCCTCCTTGGCCTTGGGGAGTTTCGTGTAAACACGAATCACGTCCAGCGACTCGTAAACGGCATTGCGGAGTTCTTCGAGACCGATCGCCGTCTCGGCGGAGATCACAAATTCATGCCAGTCGAGCGGGCACAATTCGTGGAACAATTCGAGCCGATCGGCGGCGTCGGGAGCGTCGATCTTGTTCGGCGCGACGAAGGTTCGCGTGTAGGAGACGCCCAGGTCTTCATCGTCGAGATAGGAGTCAGCGCCAAGCCGTGTCTTGGTGTTTGCCAGTCGATCGAGCAGGGCTTGGCAGTGTTCGATGCCGTCGTCATCGGCCAGATCAACCAGCAAGAGCGCCATGTCCGCACTACGAATAATCCCCTGCATGTACGACTCAAGGAAATCGGTGGTGATCGGCGGTGTGTCGATCAATTGTACGGTGACGTCTTCCCACGGCATCATGCCGGGCATCGGTTGGTGCGTGGTAAATGGGTACGGGGCTACTTCAGGCGTTGCCCTGGTCAGGCTTCGCAGTAGTTGGCTTTTGCCTGCATTTGGTCCACCGAGGATCACGACCGTGCCAGCGCCCTGCCGGGGGATGCGAACGCCGCGCCCCTTTTTGCCGCTTTTGGGACCGCTCGACATCTCCTTCTTGAGCTTGCTAACCTTCTGCTTCAACTCAGCGTGGAGTTTGTCCGTTCCCTTATGTTTGGGTAGCTCGCGCAGCATCAACTGCAGGCATTCAAGCTCTTCCTCGGGAGTGGCGGCCCGGCGGTAGGCTTCCTCGGCTTTGCGATACTGTTGGGTTAGATTGGCTGGCATTGAAGTGATTGAGATGGAGAAGAAAACACAACATCACCGAGTTTACCGAACGAGTCGTTGTCTCGCCAGCGGCCGATTTCCTCACAAAAAAACCCCGACCGATTTGGCCGGGGTTTTTGGAAGCCATTTTGTCGAGTCGAGTTACCGCGGGGCGGCGACCCAACCGCTGTCGTCCCAGCGTTTCTCTTCCGGTTTGGGATCAACTTTCGGCCAGACGACTTGTCGCACTGCCCAACGATGCGTCATTGGCCGCACGGCCGTCTTGTCGCGCGGGTCGAGCAACTTCGGAGCACGATTGATGTTCCAATCGGTCTCCGTGGCGTCGGTATCGGTATCCGGAATTGGATCGACTGGGAACTTCTTCTCCCTATCGGTCTTGGCCGGATTTTGGGTTGGAGGGTCGACTGGCGGCAGCCGCAACAGTTGCTGACCGTCGGTTGACGGCTTCAACTGTGTGTTCTGGTTGAGTGACGGCGGGCCCGTTTCGGGGATCGGCACCATTGATCCAGAGCCGCTGCCGGAGCTATTCGGCGACGAAGTCGACGGTACGACCGGGGGCAAGCTGGTGGCGGGCCCGGGCATCGACGGTACATTGCAACTGCTACAACCACTGGGACTGCCGCTGTAGTAACCGGGCGCCGAACTGACCATGCTGCTCATCGGTACGCCACACGCGCCGGTCGAGCAACTCCCCGTGGTGCAAGGAGTTGGGCAGGTCGAACACGGCGCTGGGCATGCCACCGCCGGGCTGTAACTATAGGTGGGCGTGGCCGGCTGTTTCCATCGATTGCAAAGACGCTGGAAGAAACCGGTACGCGGTTGGGTTTGTACGGGGCGATAACACACCGTTGGCACACGCTGGGCTTGCCAGGTATACGTGGAACAGGGCTTCATCACCGTGGTGGTGCAACCCGTGCAAGGATCGACCGATGCGACCGGGCGGTAGTTCGTGACCGGCACTCGCCGCCAGACCGTGCGATAACTGGTCTGAGGGATGTAACGAACTTGCGTCGGTCGGTAAGCCACCGTTGGGGCACAGGCGGGCGTCCCGCAACTGCTAGCCACAACCGGCGAGTAGGTTTGTTGACGCTGAATGCGTCGCCACCAACGTCGCTGCCCCAGGTTAGGGAACCAGGGTTGCTTCATAGGGTCCTGCACTGCCGTCGGTTGGTAGGCGACCGTTGGGCTGAAAGCGACCACGGGCGTACTCACCGCCGGCGAATAGGTGACGGTCGGCGCTTTGTAGCTATAGATCGGCGCCGGGGCGTGGTAGGTGACCGCCGGGGCCGAAGGGGTCGCCATCGGCGCGGTCGTGCATGTCGAGCAACCTGACGACGAATACGATGCCGGTGCAAAGTAAGATGTTTGAGTCGCTGTCGAGCCGGCCAACCAGTCGGCAAGTGGTCCTGCCGAACTGATCGAACTCATGGCTAACGCCACGCAGCCGGCGATCGTGACCACAAATAGTCTGATGTTTCTCCCGATGAACATACCAACTCACTCCGCGTCCGTGTGCCTGGTGCGGCGAAAGCAACCAACACACAACTGGGTTTCGGGCAGCCCGATTCCGTGGCAACACACAACGCCGACTTCCGTGGCAAATATGGCAGCATCGCGCAGCAGCAAAACTGCCATACGTGGAATCGTAGGTCGAAATCTACTTCCAGGGAAGGAAATAAAGAGCGATTTCGCGTTCGTCGAGAAAAACTGCCGTTGGTTGTGACGACGAGTAAATTGCGAACTGTCAGGCAAGTTTTGCGGTGATAGCAAGCAGTGCCATCAAGGTGACGGCGGAACTTTGTCAACAGCACAGAGGGGGGCATTTTCGTCGGTTTGGCCGCATAAGACCAGCGACGATAACTGGTTCGATCGTTACGATCGCAACGACTCGTACAGGTCGTACATATCGAACAACACTTCGCGGATGTTACCCTGGTGGCGTTGATAGCTTTGCTTGATCGCTTCGGAATCGAGGTGACGCCGATAATCGGGCAATAGGTTTTCGAGAACACGTTCGGCAAGTGTGAATGAGGAAAACGTTTGGTGAATCGTTGTTAACCCGACTGATTCGTGTGCTGTCACCAAGAGTCCAGCGCGATGCCACGTGCATATGGCCCTCACGAGCCGGCGCCGAAAAAAACCGAGTTGCTCGAACCCATCGATGACAACCTGCGTATTAGTGTTCCCGCGAATTTGACTGCGCCAACCGGCCGGCATGCGCCGCTCGTCGGCATGTAGCGTGAATCGCAGCAAAAAGCGACCGGCTTTGTCGAGTGGAGCTTCTAGCGTTTCCAGAAGTGTCGATTTGCCAGTCCCATGGGGGCCGATGATCTGCCCTCGCCAGTTGCATTCAGCCAAGCGATCAACAAGCTGTTGCGGCTCGTCTCGGTCGTCATCGCCGAACAAGAACGGTATCGTGCCGGGGCGGATGCGACGAGCGGTGAACGGGTTCTTACTAGTGAGCGTCGTCATCGCCAAACGGATCTTCGTCTTCCTGTTCCGCCCTACGCTTCTTGATTACAACCGCTTTGGCTCGCGGTACGTCGCCCACTTGGAAGGACTGTTCGAGGAAAAAGTCCTTGCCGCCCTTCATGAATACCCGCACTCGCATGCACCATCGGATCTTCAAGATGACTCCGTCGTAACTGAGCGGGCTTTTTGGCAGCCGTGTTTGAAAACGCCGCAACCGTCGTAGATCACCCTCGGGGGCGTCAGTCAGCGTGCGCCGCTCGAAGAACACGGCCGAAATGTCTTCTTCGCCTTTGCCCTCGGTGTACCACAGAATCGACGCTTCGACCGCCACCATGTCTTCCGGCATGACGGCGTCGATCTGGTACTGGGCGTCGATGTCATCACCCGGGCGATAACGGCGTCTGCGGGTGTTGAGTAGCTGAATACTAATCAAGGGTTCCATCATGGCGATTCCTCCGCGACAGCCAGAGGATGAATCACCACGGGGAACCAGCGTTCAAAGGTCCCCCAACGAACCGAATCGCCCGAGATCATCAACCGCCATGAGATCAGGTTATGCGCCGACTGATACGAGTGCATGCAATCAACGGGGATCGTCACCGCAGCTTCGCACTCGAACGGCGCCCCAGGGTTGACGACTACCTCGTCGCGCGTGAACACGGGTTCATCGAACACTCGAGCCGACTCCGTGCGAACGTTCGTGCCTTGCCTGAAAGTTGCTTCTTCGTCGCAAACCAAACGTAACTGCAAGTCGCGAATTGTCAGCTTGCCAAGTTGAACGAGAAACAAGTCGTAGGTTTTTCCGGGCAGCAATGGGTGGGCGGAGATCTCCAGGCTCGTGGGGCCGATGCCGCTGGCCATCAGCATGCGCTGAAACGAGTAGTAGATCGACCAAATGCCGACGCCCATGGTGGGAATCGTGACCACCGTCAACAACCAGTCGGGGCGGCCTTGCAGATGCTTGATCGTAGCCGCCACGATGAAGACGACCATTAAGAAGTTCCACACTAGACAGAAGATGAGCGCCGCCAAGAGCGATTGCCCCGGCGTCGTTTCCACTGGCAGGCGGAAGGCAAGTGTGGTACCCGGGCTGTTGGTCATATCAGCATCGGTGGGGATGCCGGGCAAGTCTTTGGTCGACGGTGGTGACTCGCCAAGCAACTCCATATCCGTCGCTTTGCGGGCGAGCGCCGAGCGGCGTTCAATCGATGTGCCCGTTTGCAACACCGTGTAGATCAAACCGCCGCCGCCGATCAGTACCAGCGACGAACAAACCAGAATCGTGAGCCAAAATGCGAGATGCCAACTGCGGGTCAGGATCACATTCTCGGGCGCTCCCGGGTCGTACCAGCAAGCGTAGGTTTCACCGATCTTGTAGTCGCCCAGACTCGCACGTTGCGCCTCGGAGTCGGCTGAGTAAGCCCCCTCGCCTTCGTGAGCCCAATTTGTTTGCTTTGTTTCACCGACGGTGAATTCGACACGCACTTCAGGCCGGTAAACGATCGGACCGTCAGGGGTTGTTTGGGAAGCCAATCGTTTTTCGATGACCGTGCACGTGGACTCGACGAAATAGACCTCAGGAAAATACTGGCTGG
>Ga0180435_10001113_pt1 | contig 28286 bp, 26 predicted proteins | sample SS_ome_3_FD_132467 | JGI IMG/M metagenome (GOLD analysis project Ga0180435, IMG submission 132467) | Hypersaline lake sediment archaeal communities from the Salton Sea, California, USA - SS_3_S_1 metaG | ecosystem: Environmental > Aquatic > Non-marine Saline and Alkaline > Hypersaline >... | reverse complement strand
GGGTTGTCCGTCGCCGCGATCAACTACCGACTTACAGACGGCGGCGAGAACCCCTACCCGATTCCGATGCTCGACGGTGCGAGGGCGGTTCAGTTCCTCCGCCATCAGGCCTCCCGACTGAATCTGGATCCGGCGCGCTTCGGCGCCATGGGCGGCTCGGCAGGCGGGTGTATGCTGATGTGGCTGGGGTTCCATGACGATTTGGCCGTCGCAGACCACGAGGACCCCGTGTTGCGAGCGTCCTCACGCCTTCAGGCTTTGGCTCCGTCCGGCGGCCAATCGACGCTACACCTTCCGACCCTCGAAACGTGGCTCGGCGTCGAGTCCTTGGTCGAGCACGCCGGCTTCCGCCCGCTGTTCGCGTTGCCTCTGGAGGGAGACATCGAGTGGTCCGAGGATCTGCTCGACTCGATGCTGGATGCATCGCCGATCACGCACCTGACCGCCGACGATCCTCCGATCTACTTGAGCTATGCGATTCCCAATCTCCCGGTGGATGAGGAGACGTCTCCGAACGTCTGGGTCCATCACCCGGTGTTCGGCATCGAGCTGAAGGCTCAGATGGACGTCCTCGGGATCGAATGCCACGTCTGGTATCCCGGCGGTCCATCGGTCGACGCCTACGCGTCGCAAGAGGCTTTCCTGATTGAGCAGCTGACGAAGCTCACAGACGTGACCGGGCCGTAGCTGGCAGAAGACAGTGCCCAACGCTCTGCTCCTGCGTGCCGGGAGGGGGCGGTGCTCCCGCCCCTCTGCGCTAGATGACCTTCCGGACTCCCGGGACTCTGCGGAGAGCGGCGGTGGCGGCCCAGCAGATCGCCACCCCACCGACGAAGACGATCCCGAACTTGCCGCCAACCGGCAGCGAGGTCCGGAGCACGGCGTACTGCAGCCAGATGATCACCAAATAGTGGAGCAGGTAGATGCCGTAGCTACAGCGGCTCAGGCTGTCGAGAACCCGAATCGGTTTCCGGAAAGCTCTCAGGAAGAGGGCCGTCAGCCCGAGTACGACGAGCGTTGCCTCGATCAGGAAGGCGTACACACCCAACGAAGCCGCCAGCTCCGACGAGAAGATCCACGTCAGAACTCCGTACGATCCCGCTCCGGCAAGGAGCCACGCCCACCAATACTTCACGAAGGGTCCGTCGGGACGGAAAGCCCCTCGTTCCAGGCCACGCGCGCCAACGGCAACGCCCATCCCGAAGTAGACCAGATACCAGAAGGCCCGCACGACCTCCAGCCACAAGGGCCCGATCCCCCCCCACTCGGAAGGGGCGAAGGCAATGCGCATGGGCAGGTAGGCAGCGAACGACAGACCCATCAGCACGACAGCGAAGAGGATCGGGTTGTCGAGAACCGGACTCGTCATCCTCGATGACTTCAACCCGGTGATCCTCAGGAAGCCGTACCAGAGTGCGGCCAGAAGGTCGAACGAGAGCAGCAGCCAGACGAACCAGAGCGGCCCCGGCGGGTTGAGGCCGCCCTTGACGTAGTCGAGCCAGAACGCGCCGAATCCCTTGAGGGGGATCTCGAAGACCAGGCTGTTCTCGAGCACGGTCGGGTAGTAGGCGACGGGGATGATCACCAGAAGCCCAATCACGAACGGAATGCCCAAACGGACAAGCCGCGAGGAAAGGAAGCGGAAGACGCCCTTGCTCTGGAGGCCCTTCCATACGAAGAGCCCGGAAACGAAGAAGAGCAGTGGCATGAAGAACGTGTCGTTCACGCCCACGATTCGATCGAATCCGACCCACTTCAAGCCGTCGACCACCGGGCTGAACGTTTGCATGAAGTCGTAGGGGTTCAGGAACCCGAACGTGACGTACGCAAGCGCCGCGTGATGCAGCACCACGAGCAGCACGCCGAAGGATCGCAGGTAATCGAAGGCGACGGTCCTGGGACCGCCTGAACCGCTCTCGCGAAGCGGCAACCCTTGCAGGTCTGTCTGCGTCATGAGATCTCCCCCCCGTAGCAGTCAGTGTAGGCGGATCCTGGAACCTCTGCCAAGCCCGCCGGGACCGAACCCAACCGGCGGAGCCTTGCTCCGGGGAAGGAGGTCCCGACTACGCGCCCTCCTCGCTGCCGGACAAGCAGATGGCGCGACTCACCAACGATGCCGCCGTGAGGACGAGGATGAGAATGCTTGCACCCAACATCGCCGCGGCCTTCGGGATGACCAGCAGCACACCGGTCACGACGTAGAGTACGGCACCGTAGTGCTTCCCGATGGGGTCGTAGCGAGGACCCGTCCGCCGTGAGGAGACGAGGAAGGCGGATGCAGTGATCGCAGGAAGGAGCGGCGTCCAGGCGGGGAGGATTCCACTCCACGCCAAGAACCCGAGGAGACTGAGGAGGACGACCATGTCCGTGAGTGCATCGAAGTACGCGCCGAATCGCGTCTCCCCGCCGACCCGCCGGGCTACCCAGCCGTCGAGTACGTCGGTCAGAACCATGGCGGCATAGACGGCAAGCGCGGGAGTCCGCGCCTCCCGAATGAGAAGCACAAGGACGACCGGAACGCCGACCAGCCGGAGCGCCGTCACGACGTTCGGCAAGACAAGACGCATCCTCGACCGGTTGGACACCGAAGTCGCCTCCATTGCACACCCCGCTTCCTACGTCTACGATCCTAGAGGTTCTCAAGACCGATGATCAAGTCCGAGAGGTCATTGGCTGCCTCGGAGACGCAGCCGTTGGTCATCGCAGGCTCCGGAGCACGTCCGGCGCGTTGGTTCGAGAGCCGGGTTCGTCTCAGGGGGGATCGCGTGCAACCCGGCGCAGAAGATCTAGGATGCGTGGGGGGAGGGCTCAGAGGCCCACCAGAGGACCGGCGACGCTCGACTACCTCGGAAGCCGGATGCCGATGCCGTCTTCGATCGCGTGCATCGCGATCCGCTTGGCAACCACGACATCGGCAAGGGCGATCCCGAGATTGCAGGCGAAGGCCCGCTTCTTGGGGTTTCCGGTGCGGGTCTTGCCCGCTTGCACGAGGTCGGCGAGGTCGAGATCGATGTCCGGCATCCCCATCAGGTGTCCATTCTCTTGGTGCGACACGAACTGGCGCACGTCGTCTGTGCACAAGACGTCCATCTGCTCCATCGCTTCGGCGTGCCAGTAGGATCCGTAATCAATCGAGATGGCGCAGGTCCCCGGCGACACCCAGTCTTCGCGGATGGTTCCGTGCGGGGGACTGGTGATCGGACCAGCCGTAACCACAAGGTCGCAATCGACCACAGCGTCTCGCGGCGTCGAAGCGGGGACGATCTCGATGTCGGACTCCTCGGTCATCTCGGCAGTGAAGCGGTAGACTGCCTCGCTCGAGACATCGTAGGCTACGATGCGACGAAGCTCGAACTCCTCGCGGAAGACGCGAACGTGACTTCGGCCCTGGACCCCGCAGCCCAGGATTCCGAAGGACTCGACGCCCTCCCGGGCCAGGTACCGCGCAGAGAGTGCGGAGACCGCCGCGGTCCGAGCGGCCGTGATCTCCACACCATCGACGATGGCGTACGGAATCCCGGTCTCCGGATCGTTGAGGATGATGAGCGCGTCCACCTGCGGAAGCCCTCGTTGAACGTTCGTTGGGAATGCTGCAACCCACTTCACTCCCGCCGCCTCCATTCCCTGCACGGAGGCGGGCATCGCATGGATGAACGACGCATCGTCGAAGTGCACGCCCAGCTTCGGTGGCATCTCCGTGTGACCGCGGGCCTTGTGCTCGAACATCGCCTCGATGTCGCCGAGTAACTCCGCAGGTGACGGCAACAGCGCGCTCACATCGGCCCTCGACAGATACGTCAGCTCATCTCGCCTCACGATACCCCTTCCCCGAAATCGCGCCGATCTCGCGGCTCGGTCCAAGCCCTCGCATCTGACCCAGCAGGAGCGCTCGCGCTCCTCCCGGTCCGTCCTCGGCCCCCCCAGGCGCCAGAGGACAGTCTCACTTCACGCCTTCCAGCATAGTCAACTTCAGCTCGCGTGACAACCATTCGCCTCTCGACCATCCAGAATCTAGAGGAGGTCTGCCTGTTGCGACTGCGATTCACGTCCACGCCGCGCTCGCTTCGCGAGTTTCGCGTCTCACAACCTCCTCGGGCGTAGCCGGAATGCGCAGTGGACATGAATACTGCCTAATGAGCAGTCCTGCTTGACAGACACACACCCCCTGAGTAGAGTGTTCCGTTAGCACTTCACAGCATTGGGGGCAAAGGCATCGACACAACGGGCTGGCGAAACGCACGAAGCGCACCTAGCCATCTACGTGTCGGCCAGTCACCGGCGCAATCCCAGGGCTACGAAGACCTCATGGTCAGACCGCCTGCCTGCAGTGTCACAGTGCGCCTTGCCCCCAGTCCGGCTGCGTCAAGGAGGTTCACATGCAGGTACGTCGAACTCTGACCGCGCTTCTCCTGGTCGGTGTCCTCGTGCTGACCACCGGCGCCGTGGCTCTGGCAGACCAGAGCGGCGGCACGATCACGCTTTCCTACAAGGGAAATGAAGTTCCCGACCCGGATCCGCACCTTGCATCGAACATTGGAGCACAGTCGATCGCGCTGATGATCGCTGATCCGCTGGTCCGCTGGGTCGATGGGGACATCGAGCCTCTGCTGGCAGAGTCCTGGACCGTCTCCGAAGACGGCCTCGTCTTCACACTGAAGCTGCGCGCGGGCGTCGAGTTCCACAACGGCGTTGCGCTGACCGCAGCGGCCGTGAAGGCAAACATCGACCGCGTGAAGGACCCGGACAATGCGATGCCCGGTGCCGGCAACGTAGCCAATGTCGACACCGTGGAGGCCGTCGACGATCTGACGCTTGTCATCACGCTCTCCGCACTGGACCCCGACTTCCTAGCGAAGCTCGAGGGGATCTACATCATCGAGCCGACCTCGCTCGAGGGTCGAGACAACAACGATCCCGTCGCAGGGTCGGGAGCTTTCCGCCTCGACGGTGATGCCTACGTTCGCGATCAGAGCCTCAAGCTCGTCCGCTTCGACGGGTACTGGGCGGGGGCTGCGAAGCTCGAGGAGATCATCGTTCGCTTGATCCCCGATGAGGCGACGGCGCTCATCGAACTCGAACAGGGAACCGTCGACCTGGTCCAATTCGGTCTCAGCAAAGACGTCGCCCGACTCGAGGCGGAGGGATACAACGTCTTCCCGTTCGGCTTCGTCAACTGGGCCAACGTTGCGGTCAACCTGGAGCGGATCACCGATGTCACGTTGCGCAAGGCCCTGGCCTACGCGCTCGATTCCCAGGCGATCATCGACGGCGTCTACTCCGGTCTTGGGGAAGTCCAGACGTCGCTCGGGTATCCAGGATCCTGGCTTGCGAACCCGGACGTCGGCTACGCCTACGATCCGGCGGAAGCGGAGCGGATCCTAGACGAGGCGGGCTACGTCGACTCCGACGGGAACGGTGTCCGCGAGATCGGCGGGGTCGACATCGACCTGCACTTCCCGACGCGAAACCAGGACGAGTGGATGCGCGCCACGCAGTTCATCCAGCAGATGTTCGCCGACGTTGGAATCGGCACACACATCACGATTGCTGAGCGCATGCCGTTCTACGATGGCGTCCGCTCCGGCGACTACGACATCGCCTGGTGGCTGCAGAATTCCTCTCCGACGCCTCCGATCGGCCTGTACTCGTGGGACTCCCGGGAATACTGGAGCATCCACCAGAAGGAGCAGCCGGCCTTCCAGGCTCTGATCGAAGCTGCGGAGAGAGAGCCCGACCAGGAGAAGCGCGCTGCGCTGTACCGCGAGATCCAGGAGATCTTCGCCGACGAGGCGCTCGCGCCCCTGGGCATCTGGCTCAAGCAGGTGCACTTCGCCTCGGCCAGCCTGAACGGCATCCAGGTCTCCCCAACGGGAACCGTCTTCGACTCCCACCTGTGGTGGAAGGAGTAGCTTGCACTGCCACCGGTGCTCGTAGGCCGCGAGACGCAAGAGGAAGGGGCGGAAGCCTCTTCCTCTCTCGCGTTACGCTGTTCCCCCCCCGATCGCTAGAAAGGAGCTGGGCCTCGCGTGTACGCATACATCCTCCGTAGGCTGTTGGTCGGCCTGCTGGTCGCCTTCGGAGTCGTCACGTTGGTCTTCTTCTCTCTGCACTTGGCACCTGGAGACCCGATCTCGATGCTGATCCCGCCCGAAACCGGCGGAGGGGTCGGGAAGGACGTCGCCGAGAGCATGCGAGCGAAGTACGGCCTGGATAAGCCGATCCTCACCCAGTACTTCCTCTATCTGTCGCGGGTGGTCCGGCTGGACCTTGGAACGTCGATCACAACCCGTCGTCCGGTTGCCGAGGCCCTGATCGCCAGGTACCCGGCAACGATCGAGCTGACGCTATGCGGCATGCTGGTGGCTGTCCTCATCGCTGTCCCCATAGGCATCATCTCCGCGGTACGTCAGAACAGCCTTCTCGACAACTCGACACGCGTGGTCGCCCTGATGGGCATCTCGCTTCCGAGCTTCTGGATGGGTCTCCTTCTCATGCTCCTCTTCTCGTTGAAGCTCGGTTGGCTCCCAGCCTCGGGACGGGGAGGCCCCCTTTGGACGTGGCAGGGAATCCGGCACATGATCATGCCCGCGTTCACGCTCGGTGCGATGGCCTCGGGCATCCTCATGCGCCTGACGCGCTCGTCGATGCTCGAGGTGCTGCGAGCCGACTACCTGAACACCGCTCGCGCCAAGGGCCTGAGCGAGCGGATCGTCATCTATGCCCACGCACTGCGGAATGCGCTGATCCCCGTCGTCACGGTCCTTGGCCTCCAGTTCGGAGCCCTTCTCGGCGGAACGGTGGTCATCGAGACGATCTTCGCCTGGCCCGGTGTCGGCCGGTACGCGATTCAGGGGATCACAGGGAAGGACTTCCCGGTCGTTCAGGGATCGGTACTCGCCATCGCCCTCGGGTTCATTCTCGTCAACATCTTGGTCGACGTGATCTACTGCATCATCGACCCACGGATCACCTATGAATGAGGCTCCCGCCACGATGTCCACACCCGACGATCGCTTGCGCGCAAACGAGCCGCGCCTTCTCCGGGCGCTGCGCCGTACGGTCCGGAAGAGCAAGCTGACGGTGGTCTCGGCGGTTCTCGTCGTCGCGATCCTCCTCGTCGCTGCCTTCGCACCCCTTCTCGCTCCACAGGATCCGCTACGCGCGGACTATCGTTCGATCCTTCAACCTCCGAGCGCCAAGCACTGGCTCGGGACCGACGAACTCGGCCGCGACATCTTGAGTCGTCTCATCCACGGAGCACGCATCTCGATCTCGATCGGGCTGCTTGCTCTGGTGGTCGGTCTCGCGATCGGCGTCACCACAGGACTGTTCACCGGGTACTTCGGTGGCGCGGTCGACTTCGTCGGGATGCGCTTCATCGACGTGCTCCTCTCCTTCCCCGGGATCCTCCTGGCCATCCTCATCTCGGCCACGTTCGGAGCCGGCCTCTTCCCTGTGATCTTCGCGATCGGCCTGTACTCGGTACCGACCTTCGCGCGGATCACACGAGGATCGGTCCTCGCCGTCAAGCAGATGGGCTACGTCGAGGCCGCCCGCGCGATCGGCGCAAGCACGCCTCGGATCATGATTCGCCACATCCTAGCGAACGTCCTCGGACCGATCCTTGTCTACTCTACACTCCGGATGGGAAGCGCCGTGCTGACCACGGCCTTCCTGAGCTTCCTCGGAGTCGGCGTTGCCCCGCCGACTCCGGAGTGGGGGTTGATGGTGAACACGGCACGCAACTTCATGCGGGATGCGCCGCACGTTATCCTCTTCCCGGGCCTCGCCATCTTCGTCACCGTCCTGGTCTTCAATCTCCTCGGCGACGGACTCCGAGACCTCTTCGACGTCAAGCAGCAATGAAGGAGAGACCGAACATGCCAACCAACTCGCCACTCGTGATCTCCGGAGCGATGCTCATCGACGGAACCGGGCGTCCCGCCGTCTCCGACGCCGTTGTCGTAGTCCAGGGCAACCGGATCGACGCCGTCGGCTCCGGAGACGACGTCACTGCACCGGACGGCGCACGACAGATCGACGCTTTGGGGCGCACGCTGATCCCGGGCATGGTCGACTGCCACGTCCACGCCTACACCTCCGGCTTCGTCCCCGCTCCGCCGCCGGGCGACGAGCTGGCCTACGCCGGGATCGTCGCCGCCAACAACCTGAGATGCGCACTGCAACTGGGGATCACGACCGTCCGCGACGTATCGAGCGGCCACGTGGGGATCGCCGCGCGATCCGCCATCGAGGAGGGACAGTGGCTCGGCCCGCGATGCTACATGTCGGGACGCGGCATCTGCATGACCGGCGGGCACGGCTCCGGCGGCGGTGGGATAGGCATCGGCGTTCACGAGGTCGACGGCCCGGGGGCGATCCGCGTGGCGATTCGCCAGGAGCGCAAGGCGGGAGCCCAACTGATCAAGGTCCTGACCTCTCACCGAAGCGAGTACCCCGAGTTCACGCAGCACGAGCTCGAGGTCCTGGTGGAGGAGGCTCATCGATTCGGGATGCGCGTCGCTGCGCATGCCGCCAACTACGTGACGACTCGGATGGCGACGGAGGCCGGCGTCGACACGATCGAGCATGGCATCGAGATCGCGCCGGAGACCGCCGCGCTGATGGCGCAGAAGGGGACAACCCTCGTCTCCACGTGCTGGGTCCTCCACGACATCTACGAGGAGACGTGTGCGCTGAAGGCGAAGTACGAGCAAATCGGGGAGTACGCGTCACACCCCCATCGTCGGTGGATGGAGGAGACGATCCCGGTGTACGAGGTCCTTCTGGAACGGCTTCCTGCCTCGATGGCGGCCGCGCGAGAGGCCGGGGTCCGGATCGCTGCCGGTACCGACAACGTTCGCGCTTCGGCGCCGTTCGCCCCGCTCGCCCGCGAGGCGCCGTATCTCGTTCGGTACGGCCTCTCACCGATGGAGGCGATCGAGTCGCTGACGCGCTGCGGCGCCGAGGCGATCGGCGTCGAGGACCAGGTCGGAACCATCGAACCGGGCAAGCTGGCGGACCTCGTGCTCCTCGATGGGGATCCGCTCCTCGACGTCGGTGCGCTTGAGAAGGTTTGTTGGGTCATGAAGGACGGAATGGAGATCCCACTGCATCCCGAGTGGCAGCTTCGAGCCGTTCGGGATCCGATGAGCCCCTAGACGCGTCATGATAGCCGGCGAGAGGAGCTTCGTTGCCGCTGCTTGAGATCAAGGGACTGAAGACCCACTTCCACACCGAAGACGGCGTGGTGCGCGCGGTCGACGGCGTCGACTACGCGATCGAGCCACGGCGGACCCTCGGCGTCGTCGGCGAGAGCGGGTGCGGGAAGTCGGTGACCGCGCTGTCGATCCTCGGCCTCATCCAGCCGCCCGGAGCGATCGAGGCGGGAGAGATCCTCTTCCGTACGCAGGACTCGATCGTCGACCTCGCGGCGCTCCCGCCGAATGGCCGCGCCATCCGAGCGATCCGCGGCAACGAGATCGCCATGATCTTCCAGGAGCCGATGACGGCTCTGAATCCCGTCTACACGATCGGGAAGCAGATCCGGGAGTCGATCCTCCTCCACCAGGATCTCGGGCGCGCCGACGTCCGTCGCCGCGTCATCGAGATGCTCCGGGAGGTCCGCATCCCGCTGCCGGAGCAACGAGCCAAGGAGTACCCGCACCAGCTGTCGGGCGGGATGCGCCAGCGGGCGATGATCGCGATGGCCCTCTCCTGCAACCCGACGCTCCTCATCGCCGACGAACCGACCACTGCACTCGACGTGACGATTCAGGCCCAGGTGCTCGACTTGATGCGGAACCTGCAGCGGGACTTCCAGACCGCCATCCAGTTCATCACGCACGATCTGGGCGTCATCGCCGGGATGGCCGACGACGTCGTCGTCATGTACCTCGGGAGGATCGTGGAGCGAGCCTCGGTCGAGCGGCTCTTCAACGCCCCGAACCACCCCTACACGCAGGGATTGCTCCGATCCTTCCCTTCTCTCGCCTCCCGAGGCTCCCGGCTCGAACCGATTCGGGGGATCGTTCCCGACGCCCTCGACCTGCCGCCGGGCTGCGGATTCGCACCCCGGTGCCCGCACGCGATGCCCCGCTGTACGGAGGAAGCGCCACGCCTGGGGGATGTCGGCCAGGACCATGAGGCGGCGTGCTGGCTCTATGTGTCCGAAGGAGGTGCCGATCGTGCCGTCGAGTGATCCGCTCGTCGACGTCCAGGGGCTGGTCAAGTTCTTCCCCGTTCGAAAGGGGCTTCTCCGCCGCGTGGTGAACCACGTTCGCGCCGTCGACGGCGTCGACTTCTCCATCGGCGAGGGAGAGACGCTCGGACTCGTCGGGGAGAGCGGCTGCGGAAAGACGACGACGGGCCGAGCGATCCTACGTCTGATCGAACCGACGGCCGGTCGGGTCCTGTTCCGCAGTCGAGACCCGGCGCTGCGACACCGAGACGGCCGGATCGACGTCGCCCGCGCATCCCGCGCAGACTTGAAGGCGCTTCGCAGCGAGATGCAGATCATCTTCCAGGATCCGTACTCGACGCTGAATCCGAGAATGACCGTCGGTGCGACGATCGGAGAGCCCCTGTGGGTGCATCGAAGGGGAACGCGACGGGAGCGGGCCGACCGCGTCGAAGCGCTCCTCGCCGCCGTCGGACTCCAAGCGGCTCACGCCCGCCGCTACCCCCACGAGTTCTCCGGTGGGCAGCGGCAACGGATCGGCATCGCCCGTGCCCTGGGCCTCGACCCGCAGTTGGTGGTCTGCGATGAGCCGGTCTCGGCCCTCGACGTCTCGATCCAGGCCCAGATTGTCAACCTGCTCGAGGCGCTCCAGAAGGAGTTCGGTCTGACCTACCTGTTCATCGCACACGACCTATCGGTCGTCCAGCACATCAGTACCCGCGTCGCCGTAATGTACCTCGGGAAGATCGTCGAGCTGGCGGAGACCGATCCTCTGTTCCAGTCGCCGAAGCATCCGTACACCGAGGCCCTGATGTCGTCGGTCCCCGTTCCCGATCCCAACTGGAAGGTCGACCGCATCCTGCTGGAGGGAGATGTCCCCAGCCCCGTCGAGCCACCAAGTGGTTGCTACTTCCATCCCCGCTGTCGCTACGCGCAGGAGATCTGCTCTACGCAGCCTCCCGAGCAGCGGACGGTCGGGGCGAGCCATTCCGCCGCCTGCCACTTCGCCGAGAGCCTCGAGCTGCAGCCGATCGCGAACGCTCCGATCGGAAGCTAGGCGGTGCAGCGCACCCACGCGCCGTGCGCGTCGCTCGATCGGAGTGCGGCCTCGATGAACTCCATGCCTCGCAGGCCATCGGTGGCATCGGGGAGATGCTCCAGGATGTCCGACGGATCCCCTCCCGCCCTCCGGACGGCGATCGCTTCGGCCGCATCGCGGTAGAGGTTGGCGAAGGCCTCGATGAAGCCCCCGGGATGCCCGGCGACGATGCGGCTGCTGTGCTTCGCAAGGGGCGTAGCGTCCGGACCGTTCGGCGTCCTCATCTGCCTCGCCCCGTCGAGCGGCTTGAAGTCAAGGTGCATCGGCGTTTCCTGATCCCATTCGAGGGTTCCGGCGGTTCCGCTCACGCGGAGGCGAAGGCTGTTCTCCACTCCTGCTGCTGCCTGGGTGGCCCAGAGGATCCCTCGCGCGCCGTTGCTCATTCGAAGCAAGGCGCCGGCCGCGTCATCGAAGGTGCGAGTGGGAACCGCGGTTCCCACGTCGGCGCAGATCTCTGCGACCTCGAGACCGGTCACGAACCGGATCAGGTGGTGTGCATGCGAACCGATGTCGCCGAGGACCAGCGATCTCCCCGCACGATCGGGGTCCTTCCTCCAGACCGAACGAGGTGACGTAGGGTCCGAGTCCTCCCGCGCGTTGCCTCCCTGAACGTAGGTAGCTTCCACAAGGCGTACCGTTCCGAGGTCACCGGCCGCGACCATCTCCCGAGCCTGCCGAACCAGGGGGTACCCCGCGTAGACGTGCGTCAGGCAGAAGACGAGACCGGAGGCGTCGACGCCCCGATGCAGTTCGGAGGCCTCTTCGACGGTACGGGCCATCGGCTTGTCGCAGATGACGTCGAGGCCACGTTCCAGCGCCAGGAGACCGTACGGAACGTGGGTGTCGTTCGGCGTCATGATCGCGAGCACATCGATTCCGTCTTCGCGCGCCGCCTCCGCCTGCAGCATCTCCTGGACGTCTCCGTATCGGCGATCCGGCGCGAACCCCAACGACTCCCCGGCGGCCCGTGCTCGGTCCGGATCGGAGGACACGACACCCGCGACGAGTTCGTAGCAGCCGTCCAGTCGCGCGGCGGCCCGGTGCACCGGCCCGATGAACGAGCCCGGCCCTCCCCCTGCGACACCCATCCGGAGCCTCCGCCCAAGGTGCGCAATCACTCGGTTTGGTTCCACGACTCTGCCTCCTCCTTCCTCAGCTCATGGCACGGATCATGACCCGGCGCGTGGGCTTGGGACGCCCCGATCCTAGCCGATTCCCGGACGTTGCGCAGAAGGTTCTTGCGCCTGCGCCAGGCCCCTCGTACCCTCCTCCGGGAAGTGAGGGCGCAACAAGAGGGGAGAGCCGCGTGAGCCAACACACACTGGTCGTCATGGCCGCCGGGATCGGCAGTCGGTACGGGGGCATCAAGCAGATGGAACCGTTCGGACCGGACGGGGAGTTGCTCCTGGACTACTCCGTCTACGACGCGCTGCGTGCCGGCTTCGAGGACGTCATCTTCATCCTGCGCGAAGCGATCGCCTCGGACTTCCGTGAGCTGATCGAGCCTCGCCTGGCGAGGCACTGCCGCGTTCGCTATGCGATGCAGCGACTGGCCGACGTCCCCGGCGGCGTGACGATCCCCCCGGATCGGGCCAAGCCCTGGGGCACGGCACACGCCGTCTACGCCTGCCGAGAGCTGATCGACGGCCCCTTCGCCGTCATCAATGCCGACGACTTCTACGGACGCGGGGCGTTCTCGCTCCTGCACAAGCACCTACAGCAGATGGACGAGCGTGACGGGTTGGAGATGGCCCTCGTGGGCTACGAGCTGGCGAAGACCCTGACCGAGCACGGCCATGTGTCTCGCGGCGTCTGCCAGCTGACGGCGGACGGCTTCCTCGAGGAGATCCACGAGCGGAAGCGGATTCAACGGTTCGGCGAGGCGATCCGATACGGAGCCGAGGACGGCCGCTGGATCGACGTCGCGGGCGACGCCACCGCCTCGATGAACATGTGGGGCTTCCCGGCGTCGTTCGTCCCGCTCCTCGAGCAGGAGCTCGAGCGTTGCCTCCGCGAGCATGCCGACGAGCTTGCGACCGCCGAGTTCTTGCTTCCGGACCTCGTCGGCGATCTGGTTCGAGCATCGCACGGACGTGTCCGGGTGCTTCCGACCGACGAGCGCTGGTTCGGCGTAACCTACGCGGAGGATCGTCCCCGCGTGGAAGCCGCGATCCGGCGGCTCAACGAGAGCGGCCTCTATCCCTCGCCGCTCTGGTCTTAGGCGAACCGACCTGGACCGACGAGTCGTAGCCCACGGCTCAGGCGCGAGACGCCCTCACCCACTCCACGGTACGACGGATTCCCTCGGGCAAGTCGGTCGCAGGGACGAATCCGAGGAGATCGCGCGCCTTGGTGACGTCGAGTCGACTCTGGTCCAGTTCGCCGGGTCGCTCTGCAGCCCTCCGCGGCACCCGGTCGCTTCGCAGGTGCTCCGCGATCAGCCGATACACCTCGTTGACCGACGTCGAAACGCCGGAACCGATGTTGACTGCAGCGTCGTCGAGCGTTCCGGGACGGCGCGGTACAGCGAGCAGGTGCTCGATCGCCAACTCGTTTGCTCGGACGACGTCTTCAACCATCACGTAGTCACGCACTGCCTCGCCGTCGCCGTAGATGACCGGCGCGTCCCTCGCAAGCAAGGCCCCGGAGAAGATCGAGATAACACCCGACTCTCCCGCGGAGTCCTGGCGCGGGCCGTACACGTTTCCGTATCTCAGACTTAGGGTGGGAAGCCCCTGACTGGCGAAGGTGAACAAGTAGCTCTCGACACTCAGCTTCGCCGAGCCGTAGGGGCTGATCGGAGCCTTCGGCGCCGTTTCGTTCGCCGGATTCGGTGTCTCGCCGTAGACCGTGCCTCCCGACGATGCGAAGAGGAGAGCCCGCACCCCGCAGCGGGCAGCACAGCTGAAGAGATGCACACTCCCGCAGACGTTGATCTCGGCATCGACGAGCGGATCCGCCACCGACTTGCGAACGTCGATCTGCGCCGCGTGGTGGCTGATGATCTCAGGCTTGAAGCGCTCGACGACGCTTCGCACACCCTCGACCTCGCGAAGATCGAGGTTCTCGAACGCCGCACCCGCCGGAACGTTCTCCGCGCACCCTGTCGAAAGGTTGTCCAACACGAGGACCTCGTGACCCGAATCGAGAAACCGCTCGGCCAGGTGTGAACCGATGAATCCTGCCCCCCCCGTGACCAGCACTCTCATCCTAGCCCTCCTCGAAGCACTCGCGCCCCCCGGAACTCGGGCGAACGGGCATCGCCGTCCCCCGTAGACCGGTTTCCCGAGTGTACGTGGCGAGAAGCTTCTTCACGTAGGATTCGAGCATCTCCGCCACGACCAAGTGGAGCGTCACGCCTCCGAAGCATCCGCCCATGATGCGCGCACCGTATGCGCCTTCTTCAAGACCCAGCTCGACGAGCCGATCGATCTGTGGCGTGCTCGCATCGTACCGGTCCCTCAGTGACGCGTGGGACGCGCTCAGAAGCTTCCCGAGGGCGTCCGGATCCCTCGCCTCCAACGCCTTCCGTGCTCGCAGGACACGCGCGTTCTCCTCGACGACGTGTCGAGCGCGATCAAGAAGCCTGTGCGGCACGGACGTCTCCGCAACGCTGAGATCCTCCAACGAGAGGTCCCGAAGCGAGCCGACAACGCGGTCGCCAGGGAGCGCCTTCCGGATCGCGCGGACGGCCTCGCGGCACTCGTCACGACGGTCGTTGTACCCGCTCGCCGCCAACCGTCTTGGCTGGCCGCTGTCGATGGCAACCCACGTGAAGACCCCGTCGTCCACCGGGATGTGCGTATGCACCATGTCCCGCACATCGAGCAGCATCGCGTTTCCGTGCCGGCAGAGTAGGCTTGCGCTCTGATCCAGAACACCGGTCCGGGCTCCCGCAAACCCGCTCTCAGCATCCTGACAGCGCCGGATGATCTTCGCGTCCTCAGCCGACAACCCGAGGAGCCTCTCCAGGGCGAGGGAGAGGGCGACCCCGACCGCCGCGGAGCTGCTCATGCCCGCCCCGATCGGAATCGTCGACGTCACTGCAATCTCCAGACCGAGCGAGTCAGGGACCGCGTCCCGGTGGGCCCAAACGACTCCGGCAAGGTGCGCCGTCCAGCTGTTCCGATCCTTCTCATCCGGTTCCTGCGGCCAGGGACGGTCCAGCGCTTCCTCGAAGGCGTCCGAGACGATCCGAAGCCGGCGCTGCGGGATCCGCCGCACCGCAACGGCAGCGCCGAGCTGCGTCGCGAAGGGGAGCACCCATCCGTCATTGTAGTCCGTGTGTTCACCGATGATGTTCACCCGGCCGGGAGCAAAGGCCGCGGAAGCACCCTTTCCCGATCCGAACGTTCGATCGAGGAGCTTCCGTGCGCCGTGCAGTGTGCTTTGCCTGCAGTGCAGCGAACCTTGCGACGCCTTCGACATCGGCGACTACCCCTTGACGGAGCCGGCGAGCAGCCCCCGGATGAAGAAGCGCCCGAGCAGGATGTAGATGAGGAGAACCGGGATAGCGGCGAGGATCGAGCCCGCCATCGGAAGGTTCCACTTCACCGCCTGCCCCCCCGCCAACTGCGCCAATCCGACGGTGATCGGCTGGGAGGAGTGCTTCGCCAGCGTGACCCCCCAGAGGAACTCGTTCCAGATCTGCGTGAACTGCCAGATGAAGACGACCACAAAGCCGGGTGCGGAGAGGGGGAAGATGATCCCCCGGTAGACGCGGAAGAACCCCGCGCCGTCGATCTGCGCGGACTCCGTCAGGGACGTGGGGATCTGCGTGTAGAAGTTCCGGAAGATCAGCGTGGTGATCGGCAGCCCGTAGACCACGTGCGCGAGAACGAGTCCGGGAATCCCGCCGAAGAGGTGGAGCGTACGAAGCGTCTGGAAGAGCGGAATGAGAATGATCTGGTACGGGATGAACATCCCGAAGAGCATCAGCGTGAAGACGATCTCGTGCCCGGGGAACTTCCACTTGGAGAGCACGTAGCCGTTGATCGATCCCATCAGGGCCGAAAGCACGGTTGCAGAGATTGCAAGGATCAGGCTGTTCACGGCGTTCGGTCCCAGATTCGAGAGCGCCTCGGAGAAGCTCTCCCAGTTGAGGGAGGGGGGAGGATTCCACGCGGTGTCGAGCTGGATGTCGGCCGGCTCCTTCAGTGCCGTGACCACAGTCATGTACGCCGGCATCAGGAAGAGGATCGCGAATCCGACCAGCGCCACATAGAGGAGGGTGCGACCGAACGGGCCTCCCTGGGTCCTCACATCGCTCTCCTCTCCCGATACGAGTTGATCAGATACGGGACGATGAACACCGCGACGAGCACGAACAGGACCACCGCGATCGCCGCGCCGAGGGCGAACTTGTTCCCTCGGAACGTCGTCAAGTACATGAGAACCGCCGGGTGTCCTGTCGCCGCGTTGTCCGAGCCCGCCATCGCGAAGATCAGGGCGAACATCTTCAGCGAGATGTGTGCCAGGATGATGATCGCGCTGAACGTAATCGGCTTAAGAATGGGGATCGCGATCTTCGTGTAGTACTGGAGTTCGTTGACACCGTCGAGCTGCGCCACCTCATGCAGCTGTTCGGGAATGCCCCGGAGACCGGCGACGTACAGGGCCATGGTATACCCTGCGAACTGCCAGATCGCAGCGATCGTGATCCCGAGAGTCGCCAAGTTGAATCCGTGAAGCTCCGGATACGGAAGGAACCTCGGCAAGTACCGGCTGCCGATCAGTGCCCAGGCCACGAGGATGGCGGCGGGGATCGCCACGGCTACGGTCCGGCGCTTTCGCCCGCTCCTCCACGCTTGAACAGCGAGCAGCGCGAGGACGACCGCGATGAGGATCGCCGTCACGGCAGGCAGGTTCTGCCAGTCGATCTGAAGGATCTGCTGGCGACTGCTCATCCAGCCGAACCGAGCCTGTGGCAACCCGATGTACCGCGGCAGCGCATTGACCCCTCCTCCCGGAGTCAGGAGCCAACGCCAGATCGTACCCGTCACGATGAACGACAACGACATCGGGTAGAGGAAGATCGTGCGAAAGACGCCCTCCCCTCTCGGTTGGCGATCGAGCAAGATCGCCAACAGGAGGCCGAGGCCGATCGCCCCACCGACCAGCAGCATTGTGTAGAAGAACGCGTTGAACAGCCCCTGCCGAAACCGCGTGTGAAGGAAGCCGGTGAACAGGTCCACGTAGTTCTTGAACCCCACCACCCTGTACTCGGGATTCTCAGCGAGTGCCGCCTCCTCTCCCCAGTCCGTCAGCGAGACGTAGAACGTCTGCCCGATGAATCCGTAAACGAAGACGGCAATCAACACAATGGAGGGGAGCAGGACGGCTATCGCAATCAACCGGTCACGCCTCAACCTTCCACACTCCTCTCACCTTGAAGGTTCCGAAGGATGGCCACGAGGGGACAAGCCCCTCGTGGCCGAGAGACGGGTCTCAGATTCCGTTCTGCGCTGCAATCGCCGCAGCGGCGTTCGCAGCCTGCACCGGATCGCGGCCCGCCAGGAAGATCTCCATGACGGTCGCGAAGTCGTTCATGAAGCCTTCGTTCGCGGCAAAGCCGTGAGCAAGGCTTCCTGCAATCGTGTCGGACTTCCAGTCCGCGGCTGCGGACTGACCGTAGACGTTGTACTTCGTCAGATCGCTATCGACGCGAGCCGCGATCGAACCCTTCAGCGGGTTGAACGCGTCCTGCCCGTCTTGCGATCCGAGGAGTCGGAGCCAGGCGAGGCAGTTGTCGCGATTCGGAGCCCCCTTCGGAAGCCCGAACGAGTCGGAGAGCGCGATGAAGATGCCGTCCGTACCCGGCGACGCGGCCCAGCCGTAGTCGACGTTCGGCGTCAGGCCGAGCGTCGTCGTGAGGTAGCCAGCAGCCCAGTCGCCCATGATATTGAACGCGGCCTGCCCGTTGACCACCATGTCCGTCGCCTGCTGCCAGGAGAGAGAACTCGCATCCGCGTTCGTGTAGACGAGAATCCTGTCGAGCATCTCCCACACGGCGATTCCATCGGCGCTGTTGAAGGCCAACGTCCCGTCCCAAAGCTGCGCGTACTTGTCGGCCCCCAGCACCGCTACCGCCACGGATTCCCAAAGGTGGTTCACGGTCCAGTTCTGGGCGAGCGCGAGGGGAACGATCCCCTGTGCCTCGAGCGTTGGGGCGATAGCGAGGAACTCGTCCCAGCTCGTGGGAACCTCGACGCCCCATGCCGTCAGGTTCGCCGGGATGTACCAGTTCACGTTCGATCGGTGGATATTCACCGGAACCGACCAGATGCCGTCCTCGGTTCCGAGGAGCCCGATCAGATCGCTCGGGAAGAGGTCAAGCCATCCCTCCTGCTCATAGAGGAAGGTCAGATCCTCCATTCGATCGGCGACGACCCACGTTCCGATGAGCTCCTGGCCGGCATGCACCTGGAAGCTATCCGGAACGTCCCCACCGAGCATCCGGGTCTTGAGTACAGCTTTCGCGTTCACACCGGAGCCACCCGTGACGGTCGCATTGATGACTTCGACGTCCGGGAACATCCCGGTGTACAGGTCAATCAGGGCTTCCAGCGCGGGACCTTCGTCCCCCGCCCACCAAGAGAAGATCTCAAGCTCGCCGCTGAGCTTCGCGACGCCGACTGTGGCGAGAAGTCCCGCCAACACGCACGCAAGTGCGAGTCCTTTGACAAAACGCATCTATGCCTCCCTGTCCATTGGATTGTGATGCACGTATCATCGGATGACGTCCTGGCCGCCGGGCGCACGCTGGGATAGCCACCTACCAATGCCCTGCGTCGCCCGCGTGGCCAGTCTTCGCTGTCCATGCCTTCTCGCATTCCACCTCCTTCGTACGGGGTTCGCTTCGAGATGGATCCTCCATCGTTCGATCTAGTGGATTCGTCTTCTGACGCTCGCACCGGTGCAACCCGAGGAGTGCCTGCTCCTCATCGCCCCCCGAGCGCACCGCAACCGCAGAACACTTCGGCCGGATCATGCTTCCCCTCCCGGGGCCGCCGTCGACCCTCGCGAGATCAGCTTCATCGAGATGGTCTTCCGCACGTCCCCTGAGAGGTCTCCGGCGATCTTGCTGCAGAGCACCTCGATCGCTTCGACGCCCAACTCCTGGATCGGCGATCGCACTGTGCTAAGGGGAACCGGGAGGCACGTCGCCAGCGGTGTGTCGTCGAAGCCGATGAGGCTGATGTCTTCTGGAATGCGAAGGCCGCGCTCCCAAATCGCCCGGGCAACGCCGAAGGCGACGAAGTCGGAATACGCGACGATCGCCGTGACCTCCGGCATTTGCTCAAGTAGCGCTGCGGTCTCTCGGTAGCCGGCGATGTGATCGACGACGTCGGAGCGAACCAGCTCGGGTTCGATCGACAGACCGTAGGCCTGATGTGCCTCAACGAACCCTTCGTAGCGTTCCCGAGCACTCGAGATCCGCTCTGGTGCGTTGATCATCCCGATGCGGCGGTGTCCCAGCTGCAGAAGGTGTTCAGCCGCCAGACGGCCGCCTTGCGTATCGTCGGGGACGACGTAATCGACGGGTAGGTCCTGGAACCGTCTCCCGATCAGAACAACGGGGATCCCACTGCGAACGAGTTTCTCGATGGCGGTCGTATCCTCCTGCACCGGACAGATGAGCACGCCGTCGATGCGCTCCGCAAGGAGGACCTCGACCGCCTCTTTCTCACGAATCGGGGACTCATCGGTGTCCTGGAGGAGCAGATGGTAGTCTCGAGATCGCGCCACGGCTGAGATCGACTTGACCAGCGCCCCGAAGAACGGGTTCGCCACGTCGCTGACGACGAGCCCGAGAACGTGCGTTGCCTGCTGTCGGAGCCCTCGAGCGAGGCGATCCGGGTAGTACTCTAGTCGCCTGGCCGCCTCAAGGATGATCTGTCGTGTCTCTTCGCGGACGTCGCTCTTGCCGTTCAAGGCTCGGGAGACCGTGTTGATCGAGAACCCCGCCTCTTTGGCGATGTCAGCGAGCGTCGTTCTCCTCACGTTTGTGAACGCCCTCCCCCGGACCGGTAGCGTTACCGGTAACGTTACCACTCTACAGGCGTTCTTCCCATCGGTCAACAGGACCAAGGGAGAGCCGCCACCTTCAGCGCAGGAGGAAGCCGTCCCGAAGCGGATCCTCCGGATCGACAACGAAGGTGTGCATCCCGGTGATGTGCGCCGTTCCTTCGACCTCGGGAACGATCGCGGCGTGCGGGCCGAAGCTCGTCTCTTCGATGACGCGTCCAGTGAAGCGGGAGCCGATGATGCTTTCGATCACCAGTGGCTGCCCGATCGATACGTCCCCCTTCGCGTAGTGCAGGGCCATCCGTCCGCTGACGCCGGTGCCCGTAGGACTCCGGTCGACCTCCCCTTCCGCGAAGATGCATACGTTCCGACTGTCCGCCCCGTCAGATCGCGGGGGCGCGATGAAGATCGTGCCGTAGAGGAAGCTCAGGTCCTCCTCGAACGGGTGCGGAATCGGTTGCGAGGTCATCACCGCTCGCTTGATCCGCATCCCGATGTCGATCAGGGCGTCGTGCTCCTCCGGCGCGCAGGCTAATCCTACGTCGCCCGCTTGAACGTAGGCGTAGAACGCACCGCCAAACGCCAGGTCGACGCGCACGCGTCCCAGCTGCGGAACGTCGACCTCAACATTGAGGTCGAGCACAAACGATGGGACATTCCGGAAGCTGACCGACTCGACGGTTCCGTCGTGGGCGTGCGCTGTCGCTGTGATGAGGCCCGCCGGGCTGTCAATCCGCACGACTTGGTCATCGCCCGTTGCCGGAATGAGCCCCGTCTCGATGGCAACCTTCGTGACGGCGATGATCCCGTGCCCACACATGGTGCTCCACCCCTCGTTGTGCAGGAAGAGGACCCCGAAGTCCGCACCCTCGCTCACGGGGGGCGTCACCAGGCAGCCGTACATGTCCGCGTGCCCTCGGGGCTCCCACATCAGCGCCGTTCGAAGCGCATCGTGATCGACCGTTGCCACACGCCGTCGCCCGAGGATGCTCGCTTCGGTCAACTCCGGGAAGCCGGCAAGGATGATGCGAAGGGGCTCTCCTCCGGTATGCGCGTCAATCGTCCGGATCCGAATCCAGTCCTCCGGAGGCGCCCACTGCAGGGCGAGATCCTTGTTCACTCGCCTTCCTGGTTCAGCTCCGGCTCCGGTTGCGCCTCCTCGGCGGTCTCGACGCGAATCCCGGAACGGATGTGGACGCGGTTCACCGTGACGACCCACAGGATGCGGACCGGCTCGTCGGCCTCCACTCGGTAGCCGTGGGGAATCGTCGAAGCGATGTGGTAGCTATCCCCTGGGCCGAGGGTGTGGATCTCGTCATCTACGGTCAGCTTGAGGCAGCCGGAGAGCACGTAGCCGAACTCCTCGCCCTCATGCGTCGACGGCGGGAAGTCGTATCCGGACGCGATCTCGCCGAGCATCGCCTCGAACTGACGCGCGGGGAAGCTCGTGCTCAGGAATCGAAAGTTGATCGACGCATCGCTCAGCGTAACGGCGGGCATGTTCCCGCTCAGATGCACGACGTTCTGATCCGCGTGAAGCGGCGACACCGCCAGCGCCGGCCCCCCGGTCTCGAAGAAGTCGGCAAGGGAGACGCCGAGAACCCGGCAGAACCGATGAAGCGACGAAAACGACACCGAACAGACGCCGCGCTCGACTTGGGAGACGAAGCTGCTTGAGAACTCCGAACGTTCCGCCAAATCCTTGATGCTCCAGCCCCTCGCCTTTCGCAGCGCCCGAAGACGCACTCCTACTTCATCCATGAGCGAAGGATAGTGGAAACGGCGCACGCCGACAACTCATCAGCTCGATCACGTCTTCGTTGCAGCAGCCGATGCTCGTGGCCTCACCGACCGCGAAGCGTGAAGCATCACTGCCAAGCTCGTTTGCGACTACGTGACATGCGGCCTAGTCAGTCGGAAGGTATCCCATCCCATCGGGGTGGATGCCGGCGTCGATCCGGCCGACCTCCTTCAACCGCCCGACATCGACGACCGAGACGTCGTTTGTCTTGTTGTTCGCGACGTAGGCCAGGGATCCGGCGGGATCGAAGACGATTCCGCCCGGCCAGCGCCCGACGGGGATTCGCTGGATCTCCCAATGGCGACTCGTGTCGATCACCGAGACGTCATGGGAACTCCGATTCGCGGTGAACGCCACGCTTCCATCCGGAGAGAAAACGAGCCGGACCGGCGTCCCGCCGATCGGCCGCCGTGCGATGAGGCCGTGATGGACGGCATCGAGGGCCATGAAGTCATCGTCATCCTGGTTCGCCACATAGAGGAAGTCCCCCGAGGGGTGCACGGCGACGCCCTCCGGCGTTCGCCCCACGACGATGTGCTTCTCGATTTCATCGGTCCTCGTGTCCAGGAGAGAGAGCGTGTTCGACCCGAGGTTCGGGATGTAAAGCTGGCTCCAGTCGGGCGTCGGTGCCAGCATATGAGACAGCCGCTGGCCGGTGGGGAGAACCTTGAGTAGTTCGTGGGAAGGACGCGCGTAGATGAACACCCTATTGGCGTAGGTGACGGCGACGTAGAGCTTCGAGCCGTCTGGCGAGATCTTCAGGTCGTGCGGGAACTGGAACTCCGGATGCTCGATCCGTTCCGTCTCGGCCATCGCCTCGGTATCGAGGAGCGAGATGCTGTTCCCCATCGCGTTTGTGACGTACGCGACCTTTCCGTCGGACGAGATCGCGATCTCATGCGGATGCGATCCCACGGGGACCCTTCCACGAGTCCGTCCGCTCTCCGGCTCAATGAACGAAACGCTGTCCTCGTCCTTGTTCAGCACGATCAGGAGACCTGATGCCATCCCTCGCTCCTCTCCGATCCTCTCCTCCCGCACGGGTCGCCGGCGGCGTCCTGCTCGACCGAGCCCGTCGAACTACGTGTCGACCGACTCGTCGCGGTCCATCAGCTCCTTGATCTTCCGCTCTTCCCACTTCGCCCCCGGGCCGAAGACCCGGAATGCATGGAGGACAACCGCAATCCCCCATCCCATCGCCGGCCAGTAGACCCACCACGTTCCACGGTCCGAGTAGTCAACGAAGAAGAGCACCGCCATCACCACGATGTACAGCACCAGCCCCGTGTAGAAGTCTCGCAGCTCCCGAACCCGCTTCCTCGCCCGTTGGTACTTCTCCTCTTGGTTCATCCGAGACACCCTCCTTCCGATCGCATCGGCTTCGCCGCGCCTGGACCCGGTGCAGCCAGCGTTGTGCAGAGTCTCACGCATCGCGCTCCCCGTGCCAACCCGAGGCGACGTTGCCGCAGCTCGGGCTCCTCTGCGGCGTGTGCATCCCTACGCGCCGACCGGATACCATCGGCGGACCCCACCCATGCATCCAGGGCGCGAACGTTCACGCGGACGAGTCCGCGAGCCGTCCGCCAGAGGAGACGACCGATGACCAACACTCCCCTCGAGACGAACCCCGGCCGCTGGAGCGACCTTGTGGTCGGCAACCACTCCCCCGTTCCGCTCCTCGATGGCTCGAAGGGCCGATGCATCAACCTCGACTGCGCCAGCACGGCGCCCCCGCTGACGCGGGTTGTCGAGGCCGTCGCGGAGATCCTCCCCGAGTATGGGAGCGTCGGACGGGGTGGCGGGTGGAAGTCCGACCTGTGCACCGCAGCGTACGAGGAGGCCCGCAAGCTCGCCTCGCGTTTCGTCGGCGCAGATCGGGAAGGCCGCGTGGCCATCTTCGTCAAGCAGGCGACGGATGCGATCAACCTCGTCGCCTGTCGTCTCCCGCTCACGCCTGGAGACGTCGTCGTGTGCACGCTGGCCGAGCACCACGCGAATCTCCTCCCCTGGCGTCGCGCGACCGAGGAGTCGGGCGCCGAGCTGGTCGTCGTCGATGTCAACACCAAGTCCGGAGATGTACTCACGACGGATCTCGAGCGCATCCTGGAGGAGCACGGAGGTCACGTGAAGCTGGTGGCGATGACCGGTGCGTCGAACGTCACCGGCTGTGTCCCTGACGTCCACGCCGTTGCGGAGCGCGTCCATGCTCACCACGCGATGCTCCTGGTCGACGGAGCGCAGCTCGTCCCCCACCGAGCCGTCGACGTTCGGGCGGTCGACGATCCGACACGGATCGACTTCCTCGCATTCTCCGGCCACAAGATGTACGCGCCGTACGGCTCGGGGCTTCTGGTGGCAAACCGATGCTGCATCGAAGACTGCCGGCCGAGCCAAGTCGGCGGTGGCGCCGCATCCTGGGTGTCTACCGACGGGGTCACCTGGCGCGATCTCCCCTACCTGCAGGAGACCGGCTCGCCGAACCTCCTCGGCGTCGTTGCCTTGGCCGCCGCCGCGGAGCAGCTGATGGAGATCGGCATGGACCGGATCCGAGATCACGAAGTCGCACTGACCGAGTACGCCCTCGACAAGCTCGGTTCGATCCCGGGACTCATCCTGTATGGCCCTTCGCAGATCGGGCCGGACGATCGGCTCGGCGTGTTCACCTTCAACCTCGACGGGATCCACCATCGGCTCGTCGCGGCCAGACTGAGTTACGAGTACGGGATCGCGACACGCAGCGGCGCCTTCTGCGCGCACCCGTACGTCACCGCCCTCGTCACGGCCAGGGGTCGTGCCCCCAGCGAGCTGGAGCGACCGGGAGCCGTCCGGGCGAGCCTCGGCGTGTTCAGCACGGCAGAAGACATCGACGCCCTCGTCGCCGCGCTGCGTGCGATCGCCTCGAGTCGAGCATCGAACGACTACACCTTCGACAAGGCGTCGGGAACGTACGGTCCGCAAGGATGGCCGTACGACTTGAGCCACGACTTCCCGCCAAGGTGGGAGCATCGGACCGTCGATGGGTGAGCCCAGCGCGAAGTAGCTCGAAGGCCGATGCCGCACCCGCCATCGGGCAAGCGCTCTCGCTATCGATTCGGTCAAGCCGGCGGCGCCATCTCCCGCTTTGGACGCATCCCGAAGAAGAAGCGCATCACGTTCGAGTGCCGGACGAAGACGTCGTAGAGGAGGATCGTCGCCGCGAACGACGTGACGGTGACGATGACGAGCTTCGACCAGACGCCGAGGTTCCACCGGATCACGAACCAACCGATCCCGAGGATGACCGTCTGGTGGAAGAGGTAGAAGGGGAGAACGGCCTCGTTCGCATAAGAGAGGAACTTGCTCGGTCGGTTCAGGTGCTTCGATGCCATCCCCATCAGGAAGACGAAGAAGCCCCAGATGCCGATGCTCAGCACGACCTCGTAGATGACGAACTTCACCGAGAACCGCTCGTAGAACATCTGGTAGCGCAGCATCATGATCAGGAATCCCTGGATCGCGAAGCTGACGATTCCCAGGACCAGACCGATCCATCGATTGCGTCTCATCGACTCGGTGAAGCGCTCATCCGCGGCAAGCACGAAGCCGATCATCAGGAGCACGGCGAAGAAGGCGAAGGTCGCCCAAGTGAACTGGCCTCGGATCACGCCCATCAACGCGACGCGGATGATGGCGATTGGAAGGATCATCAGGAAGATCCCACCCCGGTGGCTGCACCACCCAGCGACTCGGGCGATCAGCCGCTTTCCCGACTCGCTTCGAAGCAAGAGCAGGACGGGGATGATGACGACGGAGACGAGGAACAGGAACTGCAGGAACCACAGATGTCCCGGGAAGAACGTCGCCAGCCCCGGCCACGCCGGATCGAACCTGACCGATCCCAGGCTCGCGGCAAACGCGCCCGCGAAGGTTCCTCGGTAGCCGTTGGTGAACGCATCGAAGTAGATCTGAGGGAGAACGATCGCGAAGAGCCCGACGGTGTAGAGAGGGACCAGAAGACGTCGGACGCGCTCCGCAAGGAAACGCTTGCCGCTTCGGCGCTTGAGCGCGAACCACGCACCCGCACCGGAGAGCACGAAGAAGGTCGGCACGGCCCAGACGTCGATCAGCCCGCGCAGGATGAGCACCAGCGTACTCGTGTCGGCGTTCCGTAGGTGCCAGTCCGTTCCCTGGTCGAACAGATGCATCGTGTGCAGAAGGAAGATCCCGAGCATCGCAATGACCCGCAGCCAGTCGATGTCGTACCGTCGTGTTCCCTCACCCATTCCGCTCACCCCCACGCCACCCTACCGTCTTGCGTGCCCCCGCGCCAACTGCGGTCATCCGAGCCTCCTCGCCCCGAGCGACGTGGCGAGCTGCCCCCTCGAGGGGAGTTGAGCCTCGGCGGACAACCGAAGAAGATCCCCCTGACCTCGAAGGGAGTCCGGCCATGGCACAGGAGACCGAATTCCGAGCGGCACGGCCCGATGATGTGCAGGCCATCGTCGGTCTCCTGCGGGAGCTTAACTGCGCGGTGGATGCGTCCGAGGTTGCCGAACGGCTGGGTCGGATCGAGGAGCGCGCTTCCGACCAGGTGTTCGTAGCCGTCGAGAACGGCGAAGTCATCGGCCTGCTCAGTCTCCACCTCGTTCCGCTCCTGCATCGGGACTGGTTCGGGCGAGTCACCGCCCTCGTCGTGTCCGCACCGTATCGAGGCCGAGGCGTCGGGAAGCTCCTCCTACGCGAGGCGGAGGCCTGGGCGGTCGCGCGCGGCTGCACACAGATCGAGGTGAACAGCGGGGATCATCACCAAACGGCCCACGGCTTCTACACCCGGCACGGATACCGATCCGACGACCGGCGGTTCGTGAAGGAAGCGTTCGACGAGGCCTTGTCCCGAAAAGACGGCCCCGCCTAGAAGATCAGGTCATCCGAGCCTCACAGACCACGGACACCGGCTCCCCTTCGAGGTGGAGGGCGCCTCTTGTATTGTTGACTTACTCGCTATACTATCCCTTCTCTCGTTCCATCCGTCGTTTCGCGCCCCAAGGAGCGGGAGCCCGGCGCGTGTGAGATCCCGCATGCCGGACGGAGGAGAGATGAGGGTAGCACGTTCACAGGCTCTGCGAAGGCGTTGGATCGGGATCGTCACGCTCCTCGTTGCCTTCTCGCAGCTTGCTCCAGCACAGGCCGCCGAAACCATCCCTATCGAACGTGACGGAGCCGCCTGGAGTCTCTCGACCGAGATCGCGGGTCGAGTGCCATCACAGCTTGGATCGATCGAGATCCGCGGCGCCGGGATTCTCGCATTCGATCCGACGCAGATCACGACGTCTCGGCCGGACCTTTTCCAGACGGGAAGCTTCTCCGTCTTCGACGTCCTCGTTCATCTGGACGAACTCGGAGAGATCGACCTCGAGTACGTGTTCGACGAGGAGCTGCAGACCCACGTGATCCGAACCCTGAACGATCTGGACGGATGGTGGTACGACGCACACTACGAGGGCGGGAGCTTCGACCGGACGGTCGTGCGCATCGATCAGTACCCCGTGAAGGACGGGATGTCCATCGTCGTCTATCTGGAGGATCCTGCGCGACTCGAGGCGATCCACGCTCACTTCCTTGAGGAGGTCGTCCGCCGCGCTTCGAGCAACGGGGGGGTAACGATTCCTCGGATCGTGCTGCGCAGCTCGATCGACGAGCTCGTCTTCGAGGACATCACCGTAACCGCTCACGACGTGCGCCCCGACGTCTTCCAGCCTGGCGTCCTCACGATGCTCGACATCCTGTTGAGCCTCGGCGAGCAGGGGCTCCTGACGGAGCTCGACTTGGAGTGGCGCTCGGAAGAAGCAGGCATCTCTCTGGTCGACGGGTTCTTCGTCGTCGGAGTCGCAGCCGGAGCGTTCGCCCCCGAGTCCAGCGGCGCCTGCGTCCTGACGCACCAGATCGCCGGCGCGACGATCGCCGACCATCTGTCCCCTCACACGCACACGATGTCTCACATTCACCTGACGGCCGATCTGGAAGCGATTGTCTCACCCGAGGCCGTTGAGTGGCTCTGGATCTGTCTCTAGTCCACAAGGAAGTGATCGTATGAGTTGGATCATCCTTGCCAACGCCAAGAAGCGGAAGGCCCGTGTCGCGATGACGGTTGCGGGGATCGCCATCGGCGTAGCGACCCTCTTCGCCCTCCTGGCACTCTC
>Ga0180435_10001111_pt1 | contig 28313 bp, 28 predicted proteins | sample SS_ome_3_FD_132467 | JGI IMG/M metagenome (GOLD analysis project Ga0180435, IMG submission 132467) | Hypersaline lake sediment archaeal communities from the Salton Sea, California, USA - SS_3_S_1 metaG | ecosystem: Environmental > Aquatic > Non-marine Saline and Alkaline > Hypersaline >... | reverse complement strand
GCTGGTGTGCCCTGTCGGCAACGATATCTCCGGCATGATCCGCAAGATCCGCGAAGGCTTTGCCGTTGCGGGGCATGCGCCAGAGGGCCTGATCGGCGCCAGCAAGCGGGCAATCGAGATCGGCAGCCCGATGGGTGTCAGGCTGCCCGCGGTGCAAGCGCAGATCGGTCACCTGGAAAAGGACACGGGGCTGACCGCTCCCCTGGACAAGCAGGGTGCCGAATACATGGTGCTGCTGTCCTCGATGGAGATCATGAACTTCCCCGAGTATCTCGAGGCGGTCGCCAGGATCATGAAGCAGGCAGGGAAAACCTGGACCATCTCCTCCAAGGCATTCGAAGCGACCAACTCGGGCGTGCAGATCGGCGTGTCGGATATTGCTCGCGAGCTGGTACAACGCGTGGTGGACGCCGCCGAGGAGCTTGGGGTTAAGACCGTGATCAGCCCCGAGTGCGGGCATGCCTTCACCGCGATCCGCTGGGAAGGCCCGAACCTGATCGGCCGCCCCTACAAGTTCAAGGTCCAGCATATCCTCGAGGTACTGGATGACTTCCGCGCGCAGGGCCTGCTCAAAACCGAGGGGATGGAAGAAGCCAAACTTACTTTCCACGATCCTTGCCAACTGGTGCGCAAGGGTGGCGTGGTGCAACAGCAGCGTAACCTGCTCAACATGGTCGCCAGCAACTTCGTTGAGATGAACGACCACGGCGCCATGAACTGGTGCTGCAGCGCTGGCGGCGGTGTTAGCGCCAACGAGCGTGCCGACGAACTCAAGTTCAAGGCTTTCAACCAGAAGAAATCGCAGCTCGACGAGCTCGGCGTGGACACGCTGGTCACGGCCTGCGCCAACTGCCGGATCATGCTGGAGGAAGGTATCGAGGAAAACGAGATGGAGATACCGGTAGTCGGTTTAACCGAGATGATCGCGGAGCACCTGGTGACTGTGAAGGCAGAGGGTGAAAACGGATGAGCACGATCAGTAATGATGGCCAGATGCGCGACGTGATCGACACCATGGATGTCCCGCAACAACGCATGCTCGCCGCCCACTTTATTGAGCACGTGCTGGAGCTGAGCAGCGACGAGCGCGTGCAACGCGCCGTGCATGCTGCCGCCAACCCTGGCACGGATGAAGATGCGCTTAACGGAGCCTACAAGGCGGCCAAGGCCGCGGCGCTCGAAGCCCATGCGCGGTGTGGCGCCGACGGCGAATGGAGCGACCAGACCGGCTACTTTGTAGCTCGCGCAGCCGAAGCAGCTGTCGCCCCGCAATTGCGATCACATGGCAAGCCCCCCGCCTGGCAGGCCGCCATGAACTGCCGCATGGCCCGTACTGCACAAGCCAGCGAAACCGATGAAGATGCACACGACAGCGAAAGCGAAGCGCAGTACCGCATCCTCAACGACTTTCTGACGAGGTAAAGAAAATGACTGAACGCGTCGTCGTTGATCCAATCACCCGCATCGAGGGCCATCTGCGTATCGAAGCGCAAATGGATGGTAATAACATTGGCCAGGCCTACTCTTCCGGCACCATGGTGCGCGGTATCGAGTTGATCCTGCAGGGACGAGACCCGCGCGATGCCTGGGCCTACGCGCAACGCATTTGTGGCGTGTGTACCCTGGTACACGGCATTGCCTCGGTGCGCGCCGTGGAAGATGCGCTGGACTACACCATCCCGGCCAACGCACAGTTGATCCGCAACCTGATGATCGCCGCGCAATACGTACATGACCACGTCATGCACTTCTACCATCTGCACGCGTTGGACTGGGTGGACGTGGTCTCGGCACTGGAAGCCGACCCCAAGGCGACTTCTGACCTGGCGCAGACCGTCTCACCGAGTTGGCCCAAGTCCTCACCCGGCTATTTCGCCGACATGAAGAAGAAGCTGAAGGGTTTTGTCGAAGCCGGCCAGCTGGGCATCTTTGCCAAGGCATACTGGGGTCACCCCGCCTACAAGCTGCCGCCTGAAGCCAACCTGATGGCGGTATCGCATTACCTGGAGGCACTCGAGTGGCAACGTGACGTGGTCAAATTGCACACCATCTTCGGTGGCAAGAACCCGCACCCCATGTTCCTGGTAGGTGGCGTGCCCAACCCGATCGACCTGAACTCGGACTCCGCAATCAATGCCAAGAAACTGGCCACCATACAGAACGTCATTGATGGCATGCGTACCTTCGTCGACCAGGTTTACGTACCGGACACCCTCGCGGTCGCCGGCTTCTACAAGGATTGGTTCGCCAAGGGCGAAGGCCTGGGCAACTTCCTCGTGTTGGGCGACTTCCCTTCCGCCAGGGAAGGCACCGATCTGCGCGACCCGATGAGCTGGTGGATTCCGCCCGGTGCGATCCTCGACCGTGACCTGAACACGGTGCATGACGTCGACATGCGCGATCCTGGCCAGGTGCAGGAGTTTGTCAGCCACAGCTGGTACGACTACCAGGGCGGCAAAGACCAGGGCCTTCACCCTTGGGACGGTGAGACCGCGCTTGACTACAGGGGTCGCGGCGGCCCCGAAGCACCTTACAAGCAACTCGACGTGGATGACGGTTATTCCTGGCTCAAGTCGCCACGCTGGAAAGGCCATGCCATGGAGGTTGGCCCACTCTCGCGCGTACTGCTGCTGTACGCCAAGGGCGACGATGCTACCCGCGAGCTGGTCGACACCACCCTGAGCACGCTCGGTGCCGACAAGCGCGCGCTATTCTCCACCCTCGGCCGCACCGCGGCGCGCACGCTGGAGACCAAGCTGATCGCCGATAGAATGCAGGAGTGGTACGACGACCTGGTCGCCAACATCCGCGCCGGCAACACCAAGACCTTCAACGAAACCCAGTGGGACCCGTCCACCTGGCCAGCCGAAGCCAAAGGTGTTGGCTTCATGGAGGCTCCGCGTGGTGGCCTGTCGCACTATGTGGTCATCAAGGACGGCAAGATCGACAATTACCAGGCCGTGGTGCCGTCCACCTGGAACGCCGGGCCGCGCGACAGCAACGACCAGCCGGGAGCCTACGAGGCAGCATTGGAGGACAACCACGAACTGCACGACCCGCAACAACCCGTGGAGATCCTGCGAACCATTCATAGCTTCGACCCCTGCATCGCCTGTGCAGTGCACTTGACCGATGAAGAGGGCGAGGAGATGCTGCAGGTCAAAGTGAAGTAAAGAGAGAGCTCACGATGAAAGCAATCAAGACCCTGACCATCACCGTTGGCCTGCTGGCTTCGGGAGCCACCCTCGCCCACGGAGTGCATGCCGAAGCACCGGCGAACAGTCTCCTGCATTTGCTGGTGCACAACTGGCCGCTGTTACTGATTGCGGCCTCTTTGGGGACAGCCTGGTTCCTGCTGAGTAAAACACGCTGAAGCGCACTCAACAGCATTGATAAAAGCCCGGGGTACCGGGCTTTGCTGTTTACGTTTTCTCGCCGAACCACCGAGGCAGCTTCGGGAGAATCAGGCTATCTTCAGGTCGCCTCGTTTCTCACACGCATCTATGCCCTCGACTACGGATTGCCCGCCAGCAAAACCGCGCAAGATGCTTCCCGCCATGTCGCCGGCGCACGACAATCCTTAAAACCCTTAATATTTTCATTCACTTAAATTGTGCGAAAGGGACCGCTCACAGATATTAAGGGTTGCCCTAATAAGGATTTACTTATATGCTAATAAACATGATTTTAATGAGTGTCCCAAGCCCGTTTTGATTTCGGCTTTTCCTGCCGTTGAATCCGGCAGGCTTGCGTCAGGAGTTGAGTAGTGGAAAGCCTGATGCGGTGGGTGATACGCCAACCGATACCCGTTTTATTTTTTCTGATCGCCACCACCCTGGTTGCAGCCTGGCAGCTGCCCGGGTTGAAGGTGCATGTCTCGCCTCAGGGCCTGAGCATCGCAGATAGTCCCGACCGCCTGATCCATCAACAGTCCCTCGAACTGTTTGGCTCGGACAATATCGTGATTCTCTACGTGCGGGATCCAGCGTTGTTCGCGCCTGCGCGCATCGACAGCTTGCGCGAAGCTGTCAAACGTATCGAGCAGCTGAAATGCGTGAGTCACACGCGCAGCCTGTTCAACATCCCTCACCTGCGTGAAGAGAACGAATTCATTCACAACGAGCCTTATCTGGCCACAACACCATCTTCCCCGGAAGCCGCAGCAGCACTACGCGACGCAGCACTCAAGAGCCCGTTTGTGCGCAACAACCTGTTGTCTGAAGACGGGCAGGCGATGGCGATCAACATCTACATTCACCCCGAGGAAGAAGACCCCCGCTTCGACCAGCGGGTCACAACCCACCTCAATGAAATAGCCGAAGCGCTGCGACCGCACTTCCAGGTAGTCTTTCATGTCGGTGCACCCGAGGTCCGGCAGGCGATAGGCGAACGCATTCTCAGTGATTTGAGTACAATTGGTCCACTATCTGCGCTACTGCTGTTTGCGACGCTGGCAATCATCCTGCGCCGCCCCAGCGGAATTGTCTTTCCCTTGATCACGGCGGCAGTCAGCGTCACCTGGACGCTCGGCCTGATGGCTGCTACCGGCCATCCGATCAACGTGATGACGGCGATTGTGCCTATATTGCTGATCGTCATCGGTTCCACCGAAGATATCCACCTGATCACCGAGTATTACACTGGAATCGCCAAGGGCTATCGCCGGCAGCGCGCCGTACAACACATGATCCGTCGCATGGGTCTGGCGGTCACTCTGACTTTCCTGACCTCGTTTCTGGGCTTCCTCGCACTGGGTTTCAATCCTATTCAGCTGGTGCGCGAATTTGTCCTCGTTGCAGCATTCGGGCTGGCGATCAGCTTCCTGGTTACGGTAATGACCGTGCCTCTGGCACTTCGTTACCTCGGTGAACGGCACTTGGCACCGACCAAGCTGGTACAGCGGCATCGGCAACAGCGAAGCTTCCGCTTGGTAGGGATTGCCTTGGCGCACCGACGCGTGGTTCTGGGTGTATCCGCAGCCATCGTCCTGGTTTCGATGTACTTCGCGTCGACCATCCAGGTCAACAACAACATCATGGACTACCTCGACCGCGATTCGCATGTCAGTCAGCAGATCACACGCCTGCAACAGGACCTGTCAGGCCTGGAAACCTTCAACATCATCGTGGACGGGCACGTGGAAGATGCCTTCTCCCAGGTTCGTTACCTCGGGGAACTGCAAAAGCTGCAGGAATTTCTCGCCAACAACACCCGTTTCGACGTCTCGCTTTCGTTCGCCGACTACGTGAAGGTGATGAACAGCGTGGTCGATGATGAGAGACGGATGGAACTCCCGGAGGAGGATGACGTCGTTGATACCCTGGCGATGTTCATCGGTCCGGAAAAAATCCGTCCTTACGTCACTGATGATTACAGCAAGGCCAACATCCTGGTGCGCCATAATCTGAGTTCTTCAGCTCCGCTCAATGCTGAGCTTTCCAAGCTTGAAGAATTCATAGCCAACGAAATTGACCCGGCCCTGAAGATAACCATTACCGGCCATTCGATCCTATCCAATCAAGCGTCTGACTTCCTCGCCAGCAGCCAGGCAGAATCACTGCTTTTCATGCTGTTTGTTATTTTCAGCGTGGTCGCGTTGCTGTTTCTGAATGTGCGAGCGGGTTTACTGGCGGTTGTTCCAAACATTTTTCTTGTCGCCTGCCTGTTCGGCATCATTGGCCTGGCTGGCATCCCCCTTGATACCGGCAGCACGATGATCGCGGCCATCGCCTTGGGGGTCAGCGTCGATCACACCATGCATTTGCTGGTGCGTTACTACAGCCTGACCCGCAGCCGGGTCGAACCCGGCGAGGCGATCCAACAGGCAGGAGCGATCGAATTCCGTCCGATCTTTGCAGCCACTGTGTCGCTGACAGCCGGGTTCCTCGTACTGGGCCTTTCGGGATTCCAGCCAGTCGTGAACTTTGGCCTGCTGAGCGCAGCGATCATGCTGCTCGCGCTGTATGCAAACTTCTTCCTTACCCCGGTGCTACTGTCCTACGTACGGCTCACATCGTTGTGGGATGTATTGAACATGCCGACCCGCGAAGGACTTCGCACGCATTGCTCATTGTTCCAGGGTATGAATGAACTGCAGGTTAGGCATGTTTTGTCATTCGGCACCATACACGACTATACGACTGGCGAACTCGTATTCAACAAGGATGATAAAGGTGACGAGTTATATGTACTATTATCCGGCGAAGTTCGAATCTGTAATAAAGAAAATCGCCGGCACCGGATCATTACAGATCAAAAGCAAGGAGACCGCATATTCGGGATGAGTGCCCTGGTTCGCGGCCAACTACACACCTGTCCCGCAGAAGTCATGCGGGACGCACAGATACTGGTTCTGGACTGGGAACGCCTGGCACAAATTCAACGCTTCAGGCCGCGGACAGGTTCAACCCTGTTCCATAACATCTCTGTCATTATGGCTAAGTTGGCACTTGACGAAACACCGGGCGAATATGACCGATTGCGGAGTGTTTCCTGAATCCGCATTGCACGTGCCAACACCCTCGCTATTGACAGAAAATCCGACCACAATCTGCAGTACCCACCGACTGACAACTGCTCTTTAGCAAAAACCTACAGCACGCGAAGAAGCCTTTCGAAACGCGATAGGAAACAACAACAGATGAACTGTTTTCTCATACCGCTAACTATTTTTGCCCTGGTAGGTGCTGGCGTGGTTACCGGCCTGCTATTTGCCTTCTCCAACTTCGTTATGCGCGCGCTCGGTGAGATTCAGGCGGACCAGGGCGCGCTTGCCATGCAGCGAATAAACGCGCATATCATCAACCCAGTATTTTTGCTGTTCTTTTTGGTTACGCCATTGGCCTGTGCTTTCATTGTATTCCAGACCCTGGGGAATATCTCCGCACCTGGTTACCCAATGCTCACCGCTGGCGCTATCCTGTACCTGATTGGGCCCTTTGCGATCACGGTGATGAAGAACGTCCCGCTGAACAATAAGCTTGCCAGCTTGGAGGCAGAAGAAGCCGCTTCATACTGGCCTGCTTACCGGAAGACATGGCAGCTATGGAATCACATTCGCAGTTACCTCGGCATCCTGTCACTTGCCTGCCTGGCCTCCGGTTTATCCAGCCTGTAGCAATCCTGTTTTCCACTGCTACCGCACTCGATTTCTATAGGAAGAACAAATATGAAAGCATCAATCGGTAAAAAGTACTCGATCGCCGGAATGAAGATCGAAATCCTTGCCGATGCCGATGCCAAATGGGAGACACGCAACATCACCACCAAGGAAATCGTGATGATGGACAAAAAGATCCTCGATAACGCCATCAAGCTGGGAAAGGCCGACGAAATCGAAGACACTGACGACTAGGGGCATTTGAACAAAAAAGGGGCCATACGGCCCCTTGCGCAAGTCGCTCCCCAGCGCTTTACAGTTTCTTTTTCAGGGTAAAAGCACCGCGAACCTGTCCGGCTTTGTAACCACGAGCCTTGTCCTGCGGATAAAGCTCGTCCAACCTGGACGTAACATTGGGATCGAGGTTCTCGCCATGACACTTCAGACACGGCATCTTTTCCATTGGCGGCATGACGATACCCTTCATGAAGCGGAAGTGTTTTTCACCACCCGCTTCTACCACCTCCGCGTAAGCAAGCGTATCCGGGCCCTCTCCCTTGGCACGCCGCTCTTCAAACTGCTTCAGCACCTCGGACTCCCAGGCATCGGGGGCGTTATTCGGATTACGTAGCTTCAGGCTGGTACGCCCGACATCCCACCCGGACTGCTCAGCGTGTTTTTGTGCGATCGCCGGTGCAAGGCTGTTGCAGACGTTGATGGCAGCTACAGGGCCACCGGCCTTCATACCCTTGACAAGTTCACCCTTGAGTTCTGCAAAAAATGCACCGGTGATCTTCTTGGCCTCGGCCTTGTGTTCTTTCATGTCCGCGCTGACGGCAAAAGGCACGCAGGCAAACAAGGCCGCCACAACTAACTTCTTCATTTCACTCCTCCAGGGTGGCTGTTTCATGTATGTGAGCCGCTTTTATAAAGGAGAAGGCAGTGTGTCGCAACGACTGCCAACGACAAGGCATCTGCATAGAGACCAAAACACGCCGCCCCCTAACTGCACGATCCCGGCATGTCGCAAATTCAACCCCGCGGCCTCTGGCCAGAGTTCAGTTCACCCTTCCCAGCCAGCCACGAAACCAGCTTGCCAATTCAATTCACGTGCGGACGTTGCGGGTGGACCAGTTTCCCCATTCCTCCGACCAGCCATCCCGGCAGGCGTGGTGACGCGCTGATCAATGACACCAATCCCGCTGCCGCATAAGGTATCGCCTGCACAAACAGCATCAGCGCCCAAATTCGCACGTCCAGCATCACGCTGTCTTCACGCAGTAAAACCGCTAGCGAGGCGAGCAGCATCGCACTCATGAACAGCAGCTCTTCACGGGCATCCTGCAGGGCCTGGATCAGGCCATGCGATTCGGCCTGCTTCGGTGTGCGGAAGAATCCGATGCCCTTGGTGATAAACCCGGTCAGCATCGCGCGTGCAATCACGTGCGATAAAGCCAACCCCGCCAGTCCGGCGGCCAGGCTCTGACGCAAGCCAGCCTGTACGCGAAGCCGGTAAAGGAAAAACATCTTCGAGATCTTGAACAGGAACAACGACAGCGGCAGCACCGCAAAAATCACGTGTGGTGGCGCGAAATGTTCTGGTGATACGACCATGGCCACCGACCAGGCGATCGCGGCCAGGTTGAAGAACAGGTTGAAGCCATCTGCCAACCAGGGCAGCCAACCAGCAACGAAATGATAGCGCTGTCCCCTCGTCAATCTGGTTTTCTCCAGACCGAGCAACTGTGCCAAATGCTGACGCATGATAAGGACCGCGCCGTAGGCCCACCGGAAGCGCTGTTTCTTGAAGTCCAGGAAGGTGTCAGGCATCAAGCCCTTGCCATAGGAATGCGGAACGTAGGTGGCGGCATAACCGTGTTCGAAAATTCGCAGACCCAGTTCAGCGTCCTCGGTAATACACCACTCCGACCAAGCCCCGACTTCGACCAAAACATCGCGCCTCACCATAGTCATGGTGCCGTGTTGAATGATCGCGTTGCGCTCATTGCGCGTAACCATACCAATGTGGAAGAACCCGCGGTATTCGGCCTGACACATCGCCTTGAAGGCATTCTCATCACCATCACGGTAATCCTGGGGGGCCTGCACGATGGCCATCTTGTCCTCGTTGAACAAAGGCACCAGCTCCCGCAACCAGTTGCGCTCGACTCGATAGTCACTGTCGATAACGGCGATGACTTGCGCGTCATCGGCGCTCTCTCGTAAAGCGAAGTTCAATGCGCCGGCCTTGAATCCGTCCAGCGGATCGACGTGAAAGAAACGAAAGCGTTCTCCGAGTTGCTCACAATGCGCCTGTACCGGCTGCCACACCGAAGGATCCTTGGTGTTGTTATCGACCACGACGACTTCGAAATCCGGGTAGTCGAGTGTTGCCAGGGCGTTCAGGGTATCGATCATCATTGCCGGCGGCTCATTGTATGCAGGCACGTGAATAGAGACCTTCGGCAACTGATGATCAGGCAGAGGCTGTGGCAAAGGCGAACGCCGCCATTGCTTGAGCCACAAGGCCTCCGCCCATTCATGGGCTTCGGCCAACAACACGACGATCACGCCGAGTGCCGCAATGAACAATACGACGCTGACCGCGAGCATCCCCACCGACATGTACTGCTGCGCAAAGTCATATATCAGCCACACGACAAACGTCGTAATGGCGTAGGCAACAAGGGCAAGAAAGCCCGCTCCACCCGATGACAGGCCCCGGCTGTCACGCAACATCAGCGCCAGGATCAATACCGACAAGCCGATACTGATCGCTGCCAGACTGGTCCAGTTGGGTACCGGTACAACCGGGGTGGTAAATGCGAACTTGGGCTCACGCCTGTCATCATAGACACCCCAATGGCCACCGACCTCGCCTTCGATCTGTTGCTTCCAGGGCTGGTCGAAAGCCTCCATCAGGTAGTAGACGATGTCCTCGCGTTCGGCCATGGCCAGAAAACGGCGCAGGAACTTGGCCTGGTTGGCATGGCTGGCGACCGCATCCTGGCGAGTGCGGCCATGGCTGGGCCAGCCGACCTCGGTGATAACGACCGGCTTGTTCGGGTAGGCCTGCTGCAACTCGCGATAACGGCGCAAGACATGGTCCACGGCAGACTCAACGTCGACACCTTCCCAGTAAGGCAGCATGTGTACCGCAATGAAATCCACCTGCTGAACCAACTCAGGGTGGGCGAGCCAGATATGCCAGGGTTCGGCGGTACTGACCGGGGCCCACACCGAGCGTTTTACCTCGCGCAGGTGCGCGACCAACTCGTCTACCGACAGGTCCTCGCGCAATACGGCCTCGTTACCAACGATCACGCGCACAACCTGCTCGTGATTCTCACGGAATATTCGAACCAGTGCATCGAGTTCATCGCGATTTTCTGCAGCGTTGCTGCTCAACCAGGCTCCAAGCGCCACATTGAGCCCATGCGCCTTGGCCAGGCGCGGCACCTCTCCCAGGTTTCCGCGCACCGTGTACGTCCGCACCGCGTGGACGTCTCCGGCCAGCAACGCCAGGTCCTCGTCGATCTCGGCAATTCCCGGCTGGGCACCGCTCAGCGGGCTGAGCTGAGCACGCATGGGTGAGAAGGAAAAGCCATCGATCTGAGCGGGCCATGGGGGTTCGATCCCGGGGCGGTTGACCAAACCCCACAGAATCACGGTCAGGACACCCATCAGCAGGGTAACCAGCAGGCTGGCACGGTTCATGAGGAAAATCTCGGAGGTGATTACTCGGGGGGATTTAAAACGGTAAGCCGGGGCCGAGTCCATTATTAGATTTCACTAATATGACGTGACTCACAATCCCGGCCAGAAAATCGCCTGACAAGCCGCACCAGGCTGTCATCGGGAGACTGGTAAACACGTTGAAGACTCAAATCCCGAGTAGAATGCGAATATCCCACTGAGAACAGTCTTAATAAGCAAACCAAGGGGCCATGCAGTCACTTTTCGCCTACGGAACCCTCATGTGCGAGGACATCATGCAGGAAGTGTCAGGCCACAGCGGGAAACCTGTGGCTGCAACGCTGCATGGTCATCTGCGGCTATGTGTGACCGGCGAACATTACCCGGCCATGGTTGTCAGGCCCGGGTACCAGGTGGAGGGTATGCTCTACCGCCACATTGCCGATGCGGCCTGGCACCGCCTGGACTTGTTCGAGGGCGAGATGTACAGACGGGTGAAAGTCACCGTGGTCCCAGCAGACGGGCAAACGGTTGAAGCCCAGACCTATCTCATCCACCCTGCCCAGGAGCAGCACCTGAGCGCAAAGGTGTGGAATTTCGCGGACTTTCTGGCACACAGCAAGCCCCTTTTCGAACGAGAATACCGCGGTTACAGCGACCTCACGGACGAGGAAACCTGATCAGAACCGGACCATGGCATCACCGCCCTTTTCAATCCAGCCGTGGATCATCTTCTTGGTGGTAAAACCGCTGGAGCAGTTCCCGGCATGGTCGATCACGATCACGCCCCCACGACCGTTCACCTTGCGCCGCAGGTACTCGATACCTGCGGCGGTTGCCTCTTCGGCGTTCATGCGTTGCATGAAGATGAAATCCGAGATGGTCTTGGCGATGACCGTGCGCATGAACTCCTCGCCATAGCCTGTGGCCGACACCGCGCAGGTCTCATTATCGGCATACACGCCGGCACCGACGATCGGCGAATCACCCACCCTGCCCTGGCGCTTGTTGACGATCCCGCCGGTGGAGGTGGCAGCGGCAAGGTTACCCTGTTGGTCGCGCGCAATGGCACCGATGGTGCCGTACTTCTGATCTTCACTGATCCCATCTTCGGCTTCATCGTGGTCAAGCATAACCTTGTGCTTGAGTCGCGCCTGTTCCAACTGGTCGATTCGTTCCTTGGTGTAGAAGTAATTGGCTGGCACACGGGGAATACCGCAGTGATCGGCAAAACGCATGGCACCTTCCGCGATCAGCATCACGTGTTCACTTTCGGTCATGACCCTGCGCGCCAGTTGCACAGGGTTGGCGATGCTGTCGACCGCTGCCACGGCACCGGCCAGCAGTGTCCTGCCGTCCATGATCGCGGCATCCATCTCCACGCGCCCGTCCTCGTTCAACACTGAGCCACAACCGGCATTGAAGACCGGATCGTCTTCCAGCAGCGAGGCGCAGGCTTCAGCGGCCTGCAAGGCCGAGCCGCCAAGTTCCAGCACGTCGCGGCCATGTTCGAGAACACGCCGAATGCTGTCGAGGTAGCGCACCGCGGTTTTTTCGTCTTTGACGTTATCGAGTGCACCAGCGCCGCCGTGCACCATAAGTGAATAGGTACCTGGGTTATTCATTTTTTCCTTATTGTTGGGGCGCCGCGGTCGATACCACCGCCCTTGTCTCGGGATTAAAGCATAGCGTCGAGTTCGGGTTGAAGCGCCTCTCGGTAGGCTAGCGATCCCGCCATAAGAATCACCAGCTTTCCTTGCAGGACAGTCCCCCAGTTAACGATGACCGCACCCTCACCGGTTTTCGGATTGAATTCCAGTTCGTCCAGCTGGATGTCAGCAAGGTCACGATAACGCGTATGGAAGGTGGTTGCAGTCCAGTTGTCGATACCCAGCTTGTTTGCGATCAGGGTTGGGTAAGAGGCACCGTTGAAACGCGGATTGCATTCGATCGCCGGGTAACGATAACCGTTTGGAGTTTCAACCACTGCCACGTCGAAGGCGAAGACGCCCTTGATACCCTGCTCCTTGAGCCAGATTGCCATGGGCTCGACCGAACTCCAGGGCTGGTGTTGTGCGGGCACCCGGTTGCCCTGGTGAGCGCATCCTTCAAGTAACTGCTCGCTGGCCTGCAGGCGTACCAGTTCATCACCAACCACCTGGTACTGCAGGTTGAGGAACTGCGAGGTGATCACCTCTTCCTGGAGTTGCACGGGCGTGCCAGGTTCAAAACTGGCCGCGGCCTCCGCCAACTCCTCGTAAGTCTCACAACGGTAGATCCCGACCCCGGATACCGAAACTGCTGCCTTCAGGTAACAGGGGAAGATGCTCGAAGGCAGGGATTCAGGGATATCCTCGACTTGGTCATAGCACCGGGTTTCGGGCACGTCCACGCCGAGCGTCTCCGCCAGCGACATGAAGTTGTTCTTGGAGTTGATGAACTCTACCGTTTCGAGCCACTGGTCGTCTCCCCAGTAGCAGAATTCCTCGGGGCCAAAGTAGAACACCGAGGGATGCAGGCCGATGTGCTCGCCGAGAGTCTCACGGGCTACGTGCCAGATCACTTCCTGGGTGTGACTCAGGCCAATGCGTTGGTAATGCGCCTGGATCGCAGGCCACTGGCTTTCAAGATCCGGATGCAGTTGTATCAGGTCCCAGGGCTCGGTCAGCCCCAGCGCCCGGCCGGAGAACAAATGGTTGCCCACGACGCCATCGGCGGTGCAGTTCATGATGTCGTGGTTGTAGATATACCTGTGGGACGGCAGATAGCCGTGATCAATCGCTACGGACATTTCCTTACCTCCGAATAATTATTAAGGGAGGTAAAAGCAACTATCGGGCCAGCCAGAACCCTGGGTTATTCCCCATGACCTGCACCAGCCCGGCTCAAAATGGCTGCAATCGGGAAACTTCCGCCCCAGGAAGGTGCATAAAACCGGCCCGATTGAGTGCGGCAGGCGCTGCCCTAGCGGCGGTGGCTTTCCCCCGCCCAGCTCACTATTACAAATGCGTTACGAACTGGGATGGGGTTCTTTACTTCTAACCGGTTCCGGCAATAGTTTTGAGCTGGCGCAACAAACGTGTTGTTCACGCCATTCAGCACCCTTCCCGGCGTTAAAGTAAGCGCGAATTATGTCGTTTATCAAAGCCTGAAGTTTTTGGAACCGATGTTTGCACGGAAATTGCACGTGCATTTTCACAGTTTTTTTGCACTGACGACACCGGAACCTCCGACGCCCTGTTAGTTCCCCGGAGAACCCATGCCTAACCCCGCCACAAGCCACGAACGACTGCGCGACACCAGCGTATTGTTTCTCACTCTGATGTTGTTCTGGGTGCTGCTGGTAAACACCTTTGCGCTGGATTCGCTGCTTGTTGGTGCGCTCGTCTCCCTGTTAGTCGCCATCCTGTACCGCGAAGGCCTATCGTTTTTCACCGAGTTCAGGTTCACTCCCCAGGCGCTGATCGCGGGGCTCCTCTATTACGGCTACTTTTTCCAGCAGCTGGTCAAATCCAATCTGCGCCTGGCGAGAATCGTGTCAACTCCGGAGCTGCCGATCGATCCTGGGATCATCAAGATTCGCACCCGGCTGAAAAGCCGCATGGGCCGGCTCATGCTCGCCAACTCCATTAGCCTTACACCGGGAACCCTGACTGTCGAAATGGAGAATGAATGGCTTTACATCCATTGCGTAACCGTGGGGGCAACCGACGTGGAAACTGCCACGATGGAAATTGCCGCCGGGTTCGAGCGCTACCTTGAGGTGATGTATGGTTGATACGCTGGTCACACTCGCTGGCGTCTTTGCCGGTATCGCGTTTCTGCTGGTTCTGTGGCGCTTCATCAAAGGCCCCACCCCGGTCGATCGGATAGTGGCATTCGACGGCCTCACCATCGTTTCCATCACCGGGATCCTGTTCGCTGCGCTCGCGGAAGAAAGAGGTATCTACCTGGACGTAGCACTCGTGTATGCGCTGTTGTCCTTCCTCGGGGTAATCGTGGTGGCACGCTTCCTGGAGCGAGGTTTCTGATGGCTGCACTCCTCGATTTGATCGGCGCCCTACTGCTGCTGGCCGGCACCCTGTTCCTGTTGCTTGGCGGCGTTGGCTTGGTACGTATGCCGGACGCTTATAACCGCATCCAGGCCGGCACCAAGGCTACCACCCTTGGCACACTCCTGAGCCTTGCCGGCGTTGCCTTCCTACACCCGGAATGGAGCCTCAAGCTACTACTGATCGGAATTTTCCTATTGTTCACCAATCCCCTGTCCTCGCAGATACTGGCCAGGGCTGGACATCGGACCGGCACCCCAAAAGCACTACAGACACGCGTCGACCAGCTTGAGCAAGATACGGGGGGGAAATCATGACATTGACATTGGTCATGAGCGTCCTGCTGGCAGTGGCCATGGTGATCCTGGCGTTCATGGCGACACGCGGCAAGCGCAGCCTCGGCATCTCGATCCTTTCTGCCGGCCTGGTCAGCCTGCTCGCCTCGGTGTTGTTCCTGTTGCTCGCCGCGCCCGACGTGGCGATGACCGAGGCCGCCATCGGCAGCGGCCTCACAACCTTCCTGTTCTTCTTCGTGCTCGGCCGCGTGCGCAGGGGAGAACATGATTAAACGTCTCACTCTTGTCCTGTTGCTGATAGGGCTGGGCAGCATCTTTGTCAACCTGATGCTCAACTACGTGCCGGACGAGCAGCTCAACCGTACCGCTGAGTACTACGCCACCCATAGCGCGCAGGACCTGGGCGCGGCCAACATCGTCACCGCGATCATCGTCACCTACCGTGGCCTGGATACGCTCGGCGAAGTGACCGTGCTGTTTCTCACCGCCGCGATCGTCGGCCTGGTGCTGGCACAGGGCAAGCGCAAGCACGTTCACAAGGATCGTGGGCTGCCCCCGGCCGGCGAGTTGCTGACTACCGGTACGCGCCTGTTGCTGCCGCTGATCCTGTTGTTCGGTGCCTACGTGTTCACGCACGGCCACCTGACCCCGGGCGGCGGCTTCCAGGGCGGCGCCATCCTCGCCTCGGCGGTATTGCTGGCGCTGTTGAGCAATCCGTTGCAGCGCTTCAGTCACCGCCTGATTTCGCTGATCGAATCCACTGCGGGCCTGGCCTTCGTGCTGATCGGCGTGCTGGGTATCCTTTTGGCCGGCGGCTTCCTCGATAACCGCATCCTGCCCATCGGCGAGTTTGGTGATTTGCTCTCGGCCGGTGCGATCCCGCTGATTTACACCTTTGTCGGCCTCAAGGTCGGCGCGGAGTTCTCGTCCATGCTGGTCAGCCTTTCCGAGACTAAGGAGCTGTAATGGAACTGATCGCCATGGCCACCGGTTTTATCCTGATTCTCATCGGCCTCTACGGGGCGCTGAGCAACCGCAATATCCTGCGCATGATCGTGGCCTTCACCGTTGCCAATACCGGCGTCAACCTGGTGCTGGTCTCAATCGGATACATGAACGGGCGTACCGCACCGATCCTCAATGATGCGGTCCCGGTCGCCGAAGCCGCCCGCCGCATCATCGACCCCGTACCCCAGGCGCTGGTGCTGACTGCAATCGTGATCGGCGTGGGTGTTACCGCCCTGATGCTGGCCTACGCCTACAAGCTGTACCAGACCAAGGGCAGCCTCGACATCTCCAAGCATACGGACCTGAAATGGTAAGCCCGATCGCCTTCATTGCGGCGACGCTCGGCGGCGCCTTCCTGCTTGGACTGCTGCGCAACCGCTGGCGCGCGCCCGCCTACCTGATCACACTCGCGGTGCTGGCGTTCACCAGCGCCCTGGCCGGCAGTTGGACCTGGGCGCTGGCCACTGGCGAGGCATCCACGGTCGAGATCCTAACCGCCGGCACCCCGTCGCCCTTCGCCATCAACCTGCGCTTCGGCCTGGCCGAATCGATACTGGTGCTGCTGATCAACCTGACCGGCCTGCTCTCCGCGACCTATCTCAGGGACACCATGCTAAAGCGCGGGCGACGCGCCATGGCGGTGTTGCTGATCTTCTGCATGGCGCTCAGCGGCATCGTCATGACTCGCGACCTATTCAACCTGTTCGTGTTCATCGAACTGACCGTGATCTCCACCGGCGGCCTGATCCTGCTGTCACGCGATGAACGCGCCCTTGGCGCCGGCTTCAAGTTCCTGGTCGCCTCGCAGGTAGTATCCATCCTGCTGCTGATCGGGGTGATCTTCGCCTACCACGCCAGCGGCTCGCTCAACCTCGACGACATGGCGGCCAACCCGCAGCAACTGCTGCAAGGCGGCGCGCTGGTGTTCTTCCTGCTGTTCATCGCGGTGGTCGCCGAGTTGAAGGTCTTCCCGGCCAACGGCTGGGCGCTGGATATCTACGAGTCGGCACACCCGGCATTCTCCGCACTGGTCTCCGCGGCAGCCGGCTCGGCCACACTGTTCGTAGTCGACAAGCTGCTGTTGATCGGCGGCGCCCCCTGGATGGCGGTCGCCTCGACCATCGGCATCGTCAGCTTCGTCGGCGCCAACCTGCTGGCTCTGGCGCAACAAACCGACAGACGCCTGCTGGGCTATTCTTCGGTCGCGCAGATCGGGCTGATCCTCACGGTTGTCGGCCAGCAGGACATCCTGGGTGACAACTACCTGTTCGTTGCGGGCGGCGTGCTCCTGGCACATGCCGTGGGCAAGGCCGCACTGTTCTGGATTTCCGGACTGGTCGTCGGTCGCGAACTGACTGCCTGGTCCGCACTGCGCGGCAACCCCCTGATGATTTTCGCCTTTGCCAGTTCCCTGGCACTGTTGATCGGCCTGCCACCCTTCCCCGGTTTCTATGCCAAATGGGAACTGGTCCATGCCATCGCCGGCGAGGGCCGCTTCTTGTTACTCAGCCTGCTGTTGTTTGGCGCCCTGGTGGAAGCCGGTTACCTGTTCCGTTGGTTCGGCTATGCGATCAAGCGCGATAAAGCACCCGAACCACTCGCACCTTCCCTGGTCAAGCGCCTGGTGATTGGCATCGCTGTACTGGCCGGGTGGCTACTCGCCTATGTTTGGGGTGAGTTGTCGGCGCACAGCAACCTCCTGCTGGCCGTACCCTTCCTGTTCGCCCTGTTGTTCCTGGTGCTGGAATGGCTGCCGGCTCGCTTCAAAAACACAGTCGCCATCGCTGGGCTGGTCGCCTGGTTTGTACTGAATGTGCCGGACTACGACCCCTTGCAGCTGATCTTCGGCGCCATCATCTTGCTCGGGGGTGCCGTCATCCTGCTGGCGAGTTACCAAACCGAAGGCCGTCGTGTCGGCTTTTACCCATCGGCCATGTTGATGTACGCCGGCATGGCGATGCTGATCGTCGCGGAAGACACCTTCAACTTCTTCGCGGCCTGGGAGGCGCTGACTATCGGCTCCTACTTCCTGATACTGCGAGGCAATCGCTCCGAGCCACACGCGCTGTCTTACCTGGTGTTCTCGCTGGGCGGCGCCTTTCTCATCCTGGCAGGATTTGCCTTGGCCGCCCAGGGCCAGCCCGGCATGCTGTTGCCTGGCCTGGCAAACCTGGCTGAACCGCTTGCGCCCTGGGTTTTCGCCTTGTTGGCGCTCGGCTTCATGACCAAGACTGCAGCCATCGGACTGCATATCTGGCTGCCCGGTGCACACGCCGAGGCGGAAACCGATGTGTCTCCGATGGTTTCCGGCATATTGCTCAAGGCGGGCCTGTTCGGCCTGTTCGTACTTTTGATCAACATGGGCAAACAACAGCTGTACGGTGTCGACCTGACCCACATCATGATGTGGATCGGTGCCTTGTCTGCGCTGATCGGCAACCTCATGGCTGCCTTCCAGGAAGACGCCAAGCGCCTGCTGGCTTATTCATCCATCGGCCAGATGGGCTACGCGCTGTTTGGCCTGGCCATGATGAACCACCTGGGCTGGTTGATGGCACTCATGTTCGTGATCAATCACTACATCTACAAGTCGATGCTGTTTCTCTCGGTGGGAGGTGTTGCCAAGCGCACCGGCACCCGCAGCATGTACCAGATGGGCGGCCTCATCACGCTGATGCCCTTGTCCTTCATCGCGGTACTGATCGGCATCATCGCGGTTTCCGGGGTGCCGCCGCTGTCCGGCTTCGGCGGGCGCTGGATCTTCTACAACGCCATCATGACCGCCGAGTATCGGCTGCCGATGATCCTGATCTTCATCTCCGGCCCGATCGCCTTCCTGTACCTGTTCCGCCTGATCCACAGCATTTTCCTCGGCCAGTTGAAGGATGAGCACCGCAGGATCAGGGAGGCACCATTCTGGCTGGTGCTGCCGCAGATGATCTACGTGCTTTGCCTGCTCACCTTCGCGGTGGTTCCGGGCCTGGCGCTGCGCCACGTGGATGCCTACATCGGCCAGTTCCTGGGTAATGGCGCCCTGAACTGGGAAGGCCTGACGATCACCAGCGAGTTCGGCTACTGGAGCCCGATATCGATCATGGTGGTTGTCGGAGTGATCTTCATGCTGGTCTTTGCCATGTTGCTGTTGATCAACCGCAAGGCGCAGAAAGTGAAGCAGTTCAATATCGTATTCTCGGCCGAGCGTCCGTATCGCCCGGAGACAACCCACTTCGCCTGGAATTTCTACGCCCCTTACCGCAAGGCGCTCGGTTTTCTGGAGTGGCCGTTGTTCGAACGCTTCTGGGGCGCAGTGATCGACCTGTTGCACACCGCTGCCGACCTGGCGCGTCGTTTCTACACGGGTAACGGACAGGTCTACGCGATCCACCTGTTGGCGTTCGTGGTCGTCGTGTACCTCGCCAAGGAGGGACTCTGAGCAATGGCCTTCGAATGGATCATGATTCCCTACTCCATGCTGACGCTGTTCATCGTCATCAACTACGGGCTGCTTTTGACTGCATTAATGCAGAAGATCGGTGCGCGTGTCGGTCGCCGCCATGGCATTCCGATCTGGCAAAACTATCTGGACCTGATCAAGAACTTCGGCCTGCGCACCTCGATTACCCACGGCACCATGTTCTACCTCGGGCCGGTGTTCCGCCTGACCGGGGGTATCGGCCTGCTGCTGTTTGTACCGACCATCTATGGCTCGGAGATGTTCTCCAACCTGTCGTTCGCGGGTGATCTGATTCTCGCCCTGTACTTCGTATTCTTCGGCACATTAGGCATGGCGCTCGGAGCAGCTGAAAGTGGCCACCCGCATTCGGCGATCGGCATCAGCCGGGGACTATCCCAAGTAACGTCGGCCGAGCTGCCGTTTGCCTTGGCCGTATTTGCAGTGGCACTGCAATACCAGACCCTTTCGGTGACCGAGATCGTAGCCGCACAACAAGGCGGCATCGAGAACTGGACACTGTTCACCAACCCTTTCGCGGTGGCGGCAGCCATGCTGTCATTCCTCGGTTCGATGATGCGCCCTCCGTTCGATGTAGTACTTGCGCCACAGGAAATACCCATCGGGCCGCCGACCGAGTACCACTCTTCGTACCTGGCGTTGATGCAGACCAACCGGGTGATCTTCCCCATCGCCAAGATCGTGGTCTACATGAACCTGTTCTTCGGCGGTGCCGCCAGCTGGCCGGTGTTCTTCCTCAAGGTGTTCCTGATTTACCTGTTCTCGGTGTTTGTGGGCGTGGTGTTCCCACGTTTTCGGGTCGAACAGTCGGTACGTTGGTTCCTGGTCTGGGCAGTCCCTCTCGGCGTCATTGCCATCGTGATGGTGTAAACACATGAAAGACGAATTTGAGAAACGCCTCGAAAACCAACCCGACGAGCGACCAAAACGGCAGGCGCTCAGGGACATCCCAATACGCGAGGAACTGTCCCCCCGCACGGTCAGAACGCCGGATGGCCAGGAGATCAAAATCGATCCCCTGCAGGACTATTTCTGTCAGGCCGGCCCCACGGTACAGACGCCTGCCTACACAAAGATCATCGAAGATCTGTTTAACTGGGCACGCGCCGAGTCGCTTTGGATTCTGGGCTTCGGTACCGGCTGTGGCGCGATCGAGATGCGTCCGCTGATGACGCCACGCTTCGACGCCTACCGTTACGGCATTCAGTGGCGCCCCACGCCGCGCCAGGCAAACCTCCTGGTGATCTCAGGCTATCTGTCAGTCAAGACGCTGAAGCGCGCCATTCGCGCCTACGAACAGATGCAAAACCCCAAGTATGTTGTCGGCCTTGGCTCCTGCACCATCAACGGCGGCATGTACTGGGACTCGTACAACACCATCAAGTGTCTCGACGAATACATGCCGGTCGACCTGTACATCACCGGGTGTATGCCACGCCCTGAAGCACTGCTACAGGGTTTCGATGATCTGAAAAAACTCATCCGTGCCGGCAAGGGCGAAGGCGCCAACAAGTACGCCGAGAACTTCGAGTGGTACAAGGCCAATCAGAAGCGTGTCATCAAGGACTGGGACATGCCGGACTACAACTGGTGATGACAGAACGCTATGCAGTCGTTATATGACAATCTGAAATCGCTTTTCGCCCTGGACGGGTTCGAGGGACAGCGCCCCGACCTGGCTTTTGTCAACGTATCGCGCGAGCAACTTCGTCCATTGTTGCTGCACCTGCGCGACCAGGAAGGCTTTACCCACCTGGTCTTGCTGACCGCTGTCGACTGGATCGAAGACGAACAATTCCAGCTAACTTACCTGCTGCATGATCGCGTGAATGCCCGCGACGTCGGCGTGCGCCTGATGCTGCCACGCGAAAATGCCAGCATGGACAGCGTGCATGACCTTTGGCCGACCGCTGCCACCTACCAGCGTGAGCTGCGCGAAATGTTCGGTATCGATTTTCCGGGCAGCCCCCGCGTTGACGAGGATTTTATTCTCGAGGGCTGGACCGACCTGCCGCCCTACCGGCGAGACTTCGATACCCTGGAATACGCGCAGGACACCTACAAGGACCGCCCAGGCCGAGAGACACGCGATCCCGCTCTGCATATGAAAGAGAAGCTCTATCCGGACGGAGGCGACAATGGCTGACCGTAGCCAGTATCCCAGCCCCGGGCCGGACGGTACGCTCGATATCGACCTGAGTTCGGGCAAATATCTCAAACTGTGGCAAGGCCCCAACCACCCAGGCATCACCGGCAACATGGCAGTGGAACTGACTGTGTGCGGCGACGAGGTGGTCGAAGGCAAAACCCATGTCGGCTACCTGCACCGCGGCTTCGAAAAGCTGATGGAGCGACGCACCTTTATCCAGTGCTTTCCCATCGTATGCCGCATCTGCGTGCCCGAACCTGACTTCAACGAATACTGTTACGCCGCAGCAGTAGAGGAACTGGCCGGGCTGGAGGTACCGGAAAAGGCCAAGTGGATACGCGCACTCATCCTGGAGATGGGTCGGATCAATAGCTACCTGATGTACCTGGGCGGACAGGCCGGCGCCTTTGGCCAGGGCGTAATTGGCCAGTGGACCACCTATGCCCGCGACCTAATGCTTGACCGCTTCGAAGAGCTTACCGGCGCACGCATCTATCACATGTTCATCCTGCCAGGCGGCGTGCGTGACGACCTGCCCGAGGGCTTCCAGGAGCGCATGGAAGACACCCTGCAGGAAATCGAAAGCACGCTCAGCGACGTATACGACACCATGTTCCGCAATGCCGTGTTCAAGAAGCGCGCGGTCGGGTTGGGCTATGTCGACCCCGCAGTCATTGATAGATACGGGGTGACCGGACCAGTGGCACGCGGTGCCGGTATTGCCAAGGACGTGCGCAAGGATCAGCCCTACCTGGTCTATGACCAGTTGGACTTTGAACCGGTCACTGCAAACGAGTCGGACGTGTATGCGCGTGCCGACGTGCGCCGCCGGGACTTGTTGATGTCGGTCGATCTGATCCGGCAGATCCTCGCGCGCATGCCACGCAAGGGCGAGGTGATGGCAACGCTTCCCAACGTATTGCACTGGAAGATCCCGCGCGGTGAAACCTATGTGCGGGGTGAGTGTTCGCGCGGCGAGTACGGCTATTACCTGGTCACTGACGGCAGCGGTTATCCGCGCCGGGTCAACGTGCGTGGACCTTCCTACACCCACGCAATGGCACTGCTGGAGAAATTGATCGTCAACGTGAACATATCGGATGTCGCCGGCCTGATGGTCTCGCTGCACACCTATCCACCGGAGATTGAAAGATGAGCGTGCGCGACCTGCTATCACCCTTCACCGCGTGGAAGCACCTGTTCCGCGAACCGGTCAGTATCAAGGATCCGCTCGACCGCGAGGCCTCCGAACGCTATCGCGGCTTCCACAAGAACGACATCGAAAAGTGCATAGGTTGCGGAACCTGCGAGGCGATCTGCCAGAACGGCGCGATCGATATGCTACCCGTAGAAGGCGTGGATACCATCAAGACACAGCCGGGCGATTCAGGCCTGCGTCCGCGCATCGACTACGGACGCTGCTGCTGGTGTGCATTATGCGTGGACGTATGCATGACCGGCTCGCTCACCATGTCCAACGAGTACAAATGGGTGGAAAGCGATCCGGACAAGTTTCGCTTCACCCCAGGCGTGGACAAGAAGCACTGGGACGATTACAAGGACGGCTATCATCGCCCTGACGGCCATCGCCTGAACGCCCCCGAACGTATCGAGATGCCGGAACTGGAACCACGCGAGCGTATCGACTCATTCATCGAAATCGTCGGCGGTTACTCGCTGGAACAGGCGAAACTGGAAGCCGACCGCTGTGTGACCTGCGGCATATGCGTGGCCACCTGCCCCACGCATATGCCAATACCCGATTACATCGCAGCAGTGCGCGATGGCGACTACGAACGCGGGCTGAAGCTGCTCTACGAAAGCAACCCCTTCTCGCAAGTCTGCGGCAAGGTCTGTACGCGCAAGTGCGAATCCACCTGTGCGGCCAGCCACGAAGGCGACCCGATCGCGATCCGTTGGTTGAAGCGTCACATCACCGAACAGGTACCTTACGAAAAGTATCGGGACATCATTGGCGAGCCGCTCCCTCCAACCGGGAAAAAAATCGCCATCATCGGCGCCGGACCAGCCGGTATGACAGCCGCCTTCGACCTGGCACGCAAAGGCCACACTGTTACCGTGTACGAGGCCCAGTCGCATGCTGGCGGCATGACCCGCTACGGCATTCCGGAATACCGCCTGCCCTACGAGACCATTCAGCGCGACATCGATCTGATCCTTTCCATGGGCGTGGGCATTCACTACAACACGCGCGTCGGGCATGACATCAGCATGGAAAAACTGCAGGCCGAAAACGACGCCGTGGTGTTGACCATCGGCCTTTCACTGGGGCGTTCAACGCGCATACCTGGTTCCGATCACGAGAACGTATTCAAGGCCGTAGACCTGTTGCGACGCATCACCGAAGGCGAAGACATCCAGGCACCCGAGAACCTCGTAGTGATCGGCGGAGGCAACGTCGCCATGGATATCGCCCGCAGCATGGCCCGCCTGCAGCAACAGCAGTATGGCGAAATCAATGTCACGCTCACGGCGTTGGAAGACAAGGCACATTTTCTTGCAGACCCGGTCGAGATCAAGGAATCGATCGAAGAAGAAATCAACATCCTCGATTCGCGTGGCCCGCAGGAATGCGTCATCGACGACCAGAACAACCTGATTGGCCTGCGCACCTGGAAGGTGTTATCCATATTCGACGACCAAGGGCGCTTCGCCCCAAGTTATGACCAGGACGACGAACAGCTTCACCCGGGTGCATGGGTTGTCGAGGCCATCGGGCAAATGAGTGACGTCAGCCTGCTCGGCGAGGAACTGACCGAGAAACTGGAATGGAACCGTGGCCGTATCCAGGTCGATGATGCCGGGCATACCTCCGAGCCATGGCTGTGGGCTGCCGGTGACTGCGTCAAGGGGCCAGACGTCGTCAGCGCTGTGGCAACCGGGCACAAGGTCGCCGCAAGCATCGAAGCAGCATTTGCACAACGGGAGACGGGCGCATGACTGAAGGCCGAGGATACAAGAAACTCAAGTCCCAGACCTCGCTGAAAGACATTCTCGAAGTGGCTACCGAGTTCGAGCGCACCGCTCGCGATTTCTACGCAGCGCTGGTCCCCAGGGTCAGCAAGCAGATTCGTTATCTCGTGGAAGAATTGGCCGAGGAGGAACAACGCCATTTCGACTTGTTCTCCGGGCTGCGTGCCCGCCCCGATCTCGAGGACATGCTGCAGGAACTGGTCGAAACACCGGCCAGCGACCGACGCTTCTCCGACTGCATCCACCTGCCGGAACTTGGAGAACGCCCGGACGATCAGGAAGTGCTGCAATACGCGCTTGGGCGCGAACATGCGGCAATGGAACAGTACACCTCTCTCGCCGAATCCACGCCCGCAGGCCCCATCAGGGACCTGTTCAAGTTTCTTGCCGACGAGGAAACCCAACACAAAAACGAGTTGGAAAAACGCTACTACGAGATAGTGCACAGTGGTGGCGTCTGATGGATAGACAGTCCGGAAACGCCCTCCGGCCATCACGACGAAAAAGCACTTTCCCGCTAAACTCAGCCGCTGTTCTCAACATGGGCTGCGCAGATGCGAAACCTCGGACTGATCCTTTTACCGATTCTGGCGTTTGTACTGGTCGGCTGTGAGCAGGGCGGGGATGCCAACCCCGATGCACCGGTAAGGTACTCTGGCGGCTGGGTGACCTTTTCCTACCCGGGAAGCTGGCAATTGAATGAGGAAAGCACTGACACCGGGAGTCTTATTCGCATTCAGGGGCCTCGCGATGCCCTGTTCACCATTCATATCCGCAGCCTCGAGCAGGCACCGCCCCTGGCAATCCACGCGGCTTCGCTGGGCAGCGATCAGGGCCTGCTGCCAACTGGCCGACCGGCCACGTTCGGGCGCTTGCATGGCTTTACCCAGATGATCGAACTGGACGGAGAGGCCTACCAGCGGGAATTTCACCGCGTCGACTCACATGACGAAGCGGCCTACCTGGTCAGCCAGGCACCGGCTGCGCAAGCGATTCGCGTGCAAGCCGGCCTGGACCGTATCTTCACCACCTTCGCGTTCCAGTAGTCAGCGATGATGCCTGGCCAACAGGCGATCCAGTGCGTTGGCAAATGCCTGACGCTCGGCCTGGCTGAATGCGGGCGGGCCACCGGTATCGATACCACTGGAGCGCAAGGTGTCCATGAAATCGCGCATGTTCAGGCGCTGACGAATATTCTCCGGCGTGTATAACTCGCCACGCGGATTGAGCGCCGTGCAGCCCTTCTCGATCGCTTCTGCCGCCAGAGGAATATCCGCCGTCACCACGAGGTCACCAGAATCGGCATTCTGCACAATGTAGTTATCCGCCACATCGAAACCGGCCGCGACCTGCACCGAACGTATGTAGCGTGAACGCGGCACCTGCATCGGCTGATTGGCCACCAGAGTGACCTGCACCTTTACTCGGTCTGCGGCGCGGAACAATATTTCTTTGATCACTTTCGGTGACGCATCGGCATCCACCCAGATCTGCATGTGCTACTCCTCTTTAGCTCCCGCAAAGCGCAACAGAAAATCACCAAGATATGCGGCAGCCTGCTCACTGTAACTGCGGGGGCCATCGTACACCGTCAGGCATCGTTCGATCAGCACACCGGTTGCTCGCGCAAACGTGATGGCAGACAGCTTGCCTGGCTGGTGGGCATAGCCACGGATATCGGTCTGGCACTGGGGATACAGACCTTCCCCTGCAGCAGACCGAACCGCCGCCGGCACCCGCTCGCATGGCAGCAGGACATAAAAAAAACCCTGGTCGGAGAGCAAGCGGCCCGCCAGCTCTAACAACTCGGCGATGAATAACTGGTCCGCATGCCGAGCGCGGCGACGCTTGGGATCGTTTGAGAGCGTCTGGTCAGCAAAGAAGGGGGGATTGCAGATAATCAGCTGATAACCACCGTTGCCGTGCGTCGCGGGATCACGCACATCCCCATGCGCCAGGCTCAGGCTCCGCGCCCACGGGCTGCACGCAAAGTTGTCGGCGGCCTCGTTTGCTGCATCGGCATCGAGCTCGATCGCGTGCACCTGAGCGGCACCGCGTTGTGCCGCCATCAGCGCCAGCAGGCCTGTGCCGGCGCCAATATCCAATACCCGGCAACCCGGCTCGAGTGGTGCCATGGCGCCAAACACCGTGGCATCGGTGCATACCTTCATGGCCGATGCACTCTGTCGCACCCTGAACTGCTGGAATTGGAAATCACGCGTGGACACGCGCGGCAACATGCCACCGAGCACACGCTGTTGCAAGTCAACCGGCGCGGCCACGGCTTGTAGTAGCATGCAGACAAGTCAACGCATGCTGCCAATTCATGAGCGACCAAAACATCACCCTGGCCCACGGCAACGGCGGCCGTTTCATGCGCGAGTTGATCGAACAGATATTCGCCCGCCACCTGGCCAATCCCGATCTCGACGTGCAGGCCGACGCCGCCCCCATTGCTTTGCCGCAAGGTCAGGCCGTATTCACCACTGACGGTTTTATCGTGCAGCCGCTTGAGTTTCCCGGCGGTGACATCGGTGCGCTGGCAGTACACGGTACCTGCAACGACCTGGCGGTTTCCGGAGCCGATCCACTGTACCTCACGCTCAACGCCTTTATCGAGGAAGGCATGCCGCTCGAGCAACTGGAACGCTTGGTTCGATCGATCGCTCAGGCCGCGAGCGAAAGCGGCGTGCGCGTGGTCGCTGGTGATACCAAGGTGCTGCCACATGGCGAAGGGAGCGGCGTCTACTTCGCTACTGCCGGGATCGGCGTGCGCAGCCCGGACCTCGCATTGGGACTGAACAGGATCCGTGCAGGCGACCAGGTGTTAGTCAGCGGCCCGGTCGGCGATCACGGCGTATGCGTGATGTTGGCGCGCGAGGAATTTGGCATGCGCGGTGACCTGCAGTCCGATGCAGGCAGCGTACTGCCACTCACCAAGGCAATTCGTGACTTGCCGGGCCTGCACTTCATGCGCGACCCAACGCGCGGCGGCCTTGCCACCGTATGCCACGAGATCGCGCATGCAACCGGACTGCGCGTCACACTCGATGGCCCGGCCATCCCGGTGCACGACCCGGTGCAGTCGGTATGCGAGATGCTTGGTTACGATCCACTGTTCCTGGCCTGCGAGGGCCGCGTGGTGGCGATTGCCGATGCGCAGACCGTGCCGCAAATCCTCGAGCAATGGCGCGCCCTGCCCGAAGGCAGACAGGCCACGCTGGTCGGTCTTATCGACGATGGCCCCAATCGCGTCGAGGTGGAAACCGAGCTGGGTGGGCGGCGCATCCTCGAAGAACTGCAGGACGACCCGCTGCCGAGAATATGTTGAGGGATCAATCCTGATGGCGGTCGGCCTGCGCATCCGTGGCCTGGTACAGGGGGTCGGCTTCCGCCCGACGGTCTGGCGTGTCGCCAGGCAAATTGGCCTGCGCGGCGATGTGCGCAACGATGGCGATGGTGTGTGGATACGCCTGGTCGATGTCTCGACCTCGCAGGTCGACCGGTTCTGCGCGAACCTGCACCTTGCCCTGCCCCCGCTGGCGCG
>Ga0180435_10001109_pt1 | contig 28318 bp, 19 predicted proteins | sample SS_ome_3_FD_132467 | JGI IMG/M metagenome (GOLD analysis project Ga0180435, IMG submission 132467) | Hypersaline lake sediment archaeal communities from the Salton Sea, California, USA - SS_3_S_1 metaG | ecosystem: Environmental > Aquatic > Non-marine Saline and Alkaline > Hypersaline >... | reverse complement strand
TGCACTTGCGTCGCTCTTGCATGAGGAGCCCTCTCGACGCGCGCAGGGAATCGCTCGACACGATCAGGGGATGCAGCGGAAGCGCCGCTCTGCTACGGCTCAGGCGCCCGGCGGGCTGCCCGTCTCCTGACGCAGGTGGATGCCCGCCACGACTCCTACCTCGAGCGCGGCCGTCACCACACCGACGAGCATCATCAGGAACAGCCTCGGCGGCCACGACTTACGGTCGGGGACCACTGGAGGATCTATGACGCGGAACGCGTAGTTCGCTCTCGCCCGGATGGAGGCCAGCGCCGATACGGCATGCGTCATCTCCTCCGACAGGTAGACCTCTATCTCGCCGATCGTCATCGACCCGAGCTCACGGCGAAGCTCCTCGACGCGACGCTCGCCCTCGGCGATCGCGGCGTCGCGAAGCGTCCTGTCGGCCACCTCCACGAACGCGGCGGCCACTCTCTGTGCCAGAGCGGGGTCCTCCCAGTTGACATCCAGGAGCAGTAGCCCGGTGAACTCGTCGTACGAGACATCGACCTTCCGGTCGAGAGCGCGTCTGGCCTCGCCGTTCGTCGGCTCCCCACCTCTCGACTCGAGCCACTCCTCCTTCTCACCGTCCCACCTGCCGGGGAAGAGGACCCTTTTCAGCTCCAGTTCGTCGACCACTCTGTCCAGAAGCTCTCGCGACTGCATGAAGGCCGCGACCGCGAACTCGTCGCGCGTCGAGCCCCTGCCGAGCAGGCTGCGGACGGTGCCGCCGCCTATGCCCGCCTGGGACGCCTCCTGAACCTGTTCGAGAGTGAGCGGCGTCAATAGAGCGCTCGAGGTGTAGACGTCATCCATGATGAGCAGGCGCACGAGGGCGACGACCATCACCACGACCCAGATGGCGATCAGCCCCGCCCTCCGCTCCATGAGAAGTCGCCAGAATCCGCGCATCCTCGCCCCCTAGTCGAACAGCCCGACCGTGTACGCGCTGGCAGCGGCGATGCCGATCTGATAGAGGACCTGGCTGATGTCCAGGAGAAACCTCATTCCGGAGAAGCGCTCGAGGTTCTCGGGGACCACGATGACGTCACCCGGACCTATCCGCGCCCATCTACTCCGGTCGACCGACCCGTCGGCCTTGACCACGTAGATCTTACCGGTGTCGCCGAACCTGGTTCGTCCGCCGGCGAGGCGCACGTAGTGGCCGGCCCGGCGCCCCTTCTCGTAGACGAACGCCGTCGGGTTGTTAACCTCTCCCATTACCATGACGAAGTCCGGCCTCTTGGGAACGTGCAGCGCGTCGCCGTCTGACAGGACGACGTCCTCGTCCCCGCCCGGATCGTCGACGATATCCTCCAGAGAGACGACCATGCGTCCGGTAGCCTCGCTGTTCCTGAGCTCGGCCGCGAGCTGACTCCCGGCCTCCAGTGCCGCCTGCCGCTGAGCCGCGTACGAGGCGCTCTGGTCCTGTGACGCGGGAACGGTCAGCCTTGCGAGATCTGCCTCCAGCTGGTCGGCCAGCCGCTCTAGCTGCTCGGCCTGGAGCGCCCTGATCTCCTCGCGCGTGAAGACCGCCGCGGGAAGGTAGGCGTCGTCCAGGAAGCCCCCCACCCGGTCGATCAGGCTGGAGAGATGCTCGCCCTCCTCTATGGGATACCGTCCGGGGAACGCCACCTCTCCGCTGACCTCGACGACCTCGTCGCCGCGCCAGTTCGTTATGCGGCGGATCAGCAGCTTGTCGTAGGGCTGAAGCTCGAGATCTGCCTCCTCGGAACCCTCGGCTATCGCGGCGAGATCGACGAGCACCTGGCGGTACTCCCTTCGCTCCTCGTCCACGATCGCGTATCTGGTCAGCTCCGCCTCCTGCCTGTAGGCGGAGTCCTTGAAGTTGCCTCCCGAGAAGATGAGGTCCGAGATCCTCATGTCCTCGAAGAGAGTGTAGACACCCGGCCTGTTGACCTCGCCCAGGATGTGCACCTCGCCGCGAGCCCTGAACTCCCACAGCGAGTGCACGACCAACTCGTCGAGGTCGTGCAAGACGCGGTTGGCCCGATCGTCTCCCGCCAGCACACTCCCCAGGTCTATCGACAGGAGCTCTACCTCGAGGGTCGCCGGGTCGGTTCTCAGAAGCTCCGCCTCCTCGAGCCAGGCGTCGCGCGTCAGTCCCCCGGCGGCGAGAATGAGGTCGAGCACGCGCATGTCCTTTCTGTGCTCGTAGTGCCCCGGCGTACGGACCTCCCCGCGCACGCGTACCCGCGGGGCCTCTCTGAAGTGCGCCCTGTGGAAGACGTAGACGCGGTCCCTCGGCTTCAGTCCGACGTCGTCCTCCGGGCGGCCATCGATGAGCGCCTCGCCCAGGTCGATCCCGATGTACTCCGGCTCTCGGTTCAGCTCGTTCTCACGCTCGATCAGCCCGTAGTCGAAGTAGGTCTCCGGAAGGAGATCGTCGGTCGAGGGCACGAGGTCGAGGAGCGTCATGCCCTCGAAGTACTGCCGCTTGCCCGGTCTCAAGACGTTCCCCTCGAGGAAGACCGCCCGTTCATCGCGCTCGACGATCGTGTAGACCTTCAGAAGATCGCCGCTCTCGACCGACCACTCAGCGGTACCGGCGGCGCTCATATCGTACGTCACGCGCCTGCCGTCCTCGATACGGTCCATCTGTATCAGGTCGCGGTGGGCCGTCGGCAATAGCCCTCCCGCCAGCTCGAGAAGCTCCGCCACGGTCATCGGACCGTCCATCTCGTAGATCGCGGGCCTCAGGACCTCACCCGCCACGCCGACCAGAGATCCTACCGGAGGGACGAATATAACGTCGCCTGGCATCAGCCTGACGTCTCCCGATGTGTCACCGTCGATCAGGAGATCGTACAGGTCGAGTTCGCTCACGACCTCACCCGACCTCTTGAGCTGGACGCGGCGCAGGCTTCCGATCTTCCGCACGCCGCCGCTCGCGAAGAGCGCGTTCGTGAGAGTGGACAGACCGCTGACGGTGTAGCTGCCGGGACGGAAGACCTCGCCCAGAACGAAGATCCGGATCGACCGCAGCCGGCCCATCGACACGCTCACATCGACGCCGATCGTCCGGTTCTCGACCTCGCGGGCGACCAGCTCCTTCATCTCACGGAACGTCAGCCCGGCGACCGCGATAGGCCCCAGCTCAGGGAACGAAATGACGCCGTCCCTGTCGACCGTGAGGTCCGACGTGACGTTGGTCTTGCCGTAGAGCTGAACGTGGATCTCGTCGCCCGGACCGATGATGTAGTCCGGGCTCACCGGAACGTCGGTCGCAGGAGCGAACGTAGTGGGCGCTCCGGCGAAGAGCTCGTAGCCGAACTGCCTGAGTTCCTCGTCGACCTCCAGCGGGAGAGACTCGGCGACGAAGTTGCGGAACGCACGCCTGATCTCGAGCGCCTCTTCCGCAAGCGGCTCCAGAGGGGGCGGCGCGGGAACGGTGGACGCCACCGAGACCGCGGCTTCGTCCGACGTCTCCTCGAGCGCACTCTCCTCGGGCTCTCGTGGCTCGACGACCTCCGGAGTGCTCACGTCACGCTCGGAAGTCGGACCGGCCGGCGCCGAGCCCAGCTCACGGAGGAGGGCAGCCCTCTCCTGCGGACTTAGGCTCCGCAGCATCTCGAGCTCGCTCTCCCCGACCGTCTGCGCCAGGGCCGAGCCGACCGCGAGCGACAGCAGCGCTGTCAGCACGGTCGACAGCAGGATGGACGCTCGTAGCGGGCGGGACATCATGGACCGCTCCTCCAATCGGGTGATGCTGCGCAGCGCCGGGCCGAGGTGCGCTGGAACCGCGGGCGTGCGTAGTCGTGTCTCAGGGGCTCCATCCAAGACCGCATTCTGTGCGAGCTTCGGTGCAGTGTCAATAGCAGTGTCGATAGAGGAAGCGGCGCCCCTGTTGGGGCGCCGCCGTTTAGCGCTTCGGACCTGCGGACGCGCGGTCGGGCCACCGGCGCCTATCTGACTAGCACGAGCTTGCCTCCCGAGGTACCGCGCTCGGTCGACATCCGAAGGAAGAAGACACCGCTCGCGACCGGCTCGCCTCTCTTGTCGGTCCCGTCCCACACGACCTCGAACGAGCCGGCGGGGCGCTCGGCGTCCAGGAGTGAAGCGACGAGGCGGCCGGACGCGTCGTACACGAGGATACGCACACGGGACGGCTCACTGAGCGTGTAGGCAACAGCTCCGCCCGGAGAGAAGGGGTTGTCGCGCGCCCACACGAGACGCTCCCCGGCTACGACATCCTCGGGCACGTCGTTCTGCCCGTAGTACATCGCCTCGTGAGCATCGACGATTCCCCAGCCCATGAGCGTGTCGGGCGAGTCCGACAGAGTCGCGGTCGAGTGCAGCGCATCTATCACGTCGACCGGGCCCCACTCCGGGTGCCCCTGAAGCAACAGCCCGACCGCGCCGGCGGTCAGCGGGCAGGAGAACGATGTTCCGTGCGACTCTCCGTAGGACGCCGTGTCGACGGTCGTTGCGACGTGGACGTACGTCCCCTGCGCCATCACGTCCGGCTTGATCCGCCCGTCGTACGTGGGACCGACCGAACTGAACCCCACGCGATACCCGTCCGAGTCGACGGCGCCGATCGACAGAACGCTGTCCCCGTCGGCCGGCGCGATCATGTAGCGCCACTCGCCGTTGCCCTCGTTGCCCATCGAGTTCACGACGACGATACCCCTGGCGGCCGCCATGTCCGCGGCCACGGTCGTCACCGCCGTCTCGCCGTCCATGTCCTCGTACGTGTACCAGTAGAAATAGCCCAGCGAGCTCGACACTATGTCAGCGCCCAGGCTGTCTGCCCACTCGATCCCCTCGACCCAGTAGTCCTCCTCGATCTCTATCTCATCGTCGACGATCTCCGTCTTACCTAGCATGAAACTGGCGTTGTATGCGCATCCGTAGATCTCGCCGGAATACGCGGCGCCGACGCACGACAGCGTGCTCGTTCCGTGAGAGTCCTGCCCGTCGGGATCTCCGGGCTCGTTGGCCGTCTCCGTATCGTCGTTGATGAAGTCCCGCTCCGCCACGATGTCCAGATGGCGATAGGCCTGGTGGTCGGTGTCGAAGCCGGTGTCCAGCATGCAGATGAGGACGCCCGTCCCGTCGTATCCCTCGTCGTGGAGCTGGGTCACGCCTATCTGGTCCAGCTGCCCGTACGAGTCGCCATAATCGAGAGATCGGCCGGCGCCGCCGCCCCGCGGCTCTGCTCCGCCTGGAGTCGGCAGAGACCTGGTCGCCCTCGCGACCGGCCTGACCTCGCGGACGAACGGCAGATCGGCCAGTTCCCCGGCCTGAGCATCGTCGGCCCAGACCGAGACCGCATTGAGCCAGCGGCTTCGCGTCTCCACCTTCGCCCCCGTCGCCTCCACGGCCCCTACGTACGATTGCGCGACGGGAAGGTCGTTCCTGTTGACGTCCATCCCTACCCTGGCCCTTCGCTCGATCGCGCGCTCCGGCAGGGTCGCACGGAACGACGCGACCGCCGACGCCTCACCGCGAGCGTCGAGCGCCTTGTCCGTGAAGAAGACCCAGAGCCTTCCCGTATCGTCAGCGGGGGGCGCGGCTCCCGAGGCCCCTGACACGACCAGAGACATGACAACGGCGCACAACAACAGTCTGCGTATCAACGTGCCCCTCCGTGTGGTCGTAAGTCTTGACACCATTTATCATTATAGCACAAATGGGCGGAAGGGCCAAACGGACGCCCCGCTGAATCCACACAAGACTATGGACATTGCCCTCCGACACGTGACTACGGACACTACCCGCCGACAGGGTCCGAGCCGACGCCTTTGGGGGCGCTGCGGCCGCGGCTCGGGAGTGACGTCCGGGCGCGCCGAACGGCCACCCCGCCCGCCGTGGCAGCATCTTCAGAGACGGTTCAGGTTGGTATCACCGGATGAGCAGCATCTTTCTCGTGTTGAGGGCCTCGCCGGACTGCAGCGAGCAGAAGTAGACGCCCGCCGCCGCGGGCCGCCCGTCGTCACAGAATCCGTTCCACGTGGCACTGTGGTCGCCCGCCCCCAGCACGTCGTCCACGAGCACGGCGACGCGCCTGCCGCCCAGCGTGTGGACCGATACGACCACTCTGGTTGGGGCGGGAAGAGAGAAACAGAGTTCGGTCCTGGGTGAGAAGGGGTTCGGGACGTTCTGATGGAGGACGGGCGATCCGTGCCCCGGGCTCTCTACGCCTGCCTCCATACCGGAGGCCAGCGCTCCCAGCATCCACCAGAACGCCTTGCCCTTGCGGTAGCAGTTGAAGCAGTGAGAGTGGGCGCAGCCGTCGCACCCCGGACACGGGTTGGAAGAGCACCACGTCGTACACCACCCGCAGGCGTCGCTCTCGTCGGGGTACCAGACGCCGTCCGGGTCGTAGCTCTCTATGTCGGCGAAGTCGAAGAGGATCTTCCCGTTCGCCGCGCAGTAGTCCCTGATCTGGCCGTTCCGGGCGTAGAGGTTGCCGTCCGGACCGGTCCCGTCGAGGTGGCCCGTCATGTACACGAAGCGAACGTCCGGGTAGTCCGACTCCAGCAGGTTCATCTCGTTGAGATAGATGTCGATGCCCTCTTCGGTGTTATCGGAGCACCCCCCGCACCACGACCACATGACGAGATTGATGTCGCAGCCCTGCTGGTCAAGGCGGTTGCGCGTTATCGTCGCCCAGGACGTGTCCCCGTTGTGCCCGAGGTCATCTCCGTATTCCTCCAACTGTAACGTGCCGACGCCGTTGTTGAAGTCGAAGAACGAATCCTCATCGCGCACCATGTCCATGCCGGTGACGATCTGGCTTCCGTGTGACGTGTGCCCGTAGAACATCTTGAACTGGGTCTTGGCCGCGGTCACGCAGGCGTCCGGTATCGAGTCGAAGTTCGATACGACCGAGTGATCGGCCAGGACCTGGTCACCTGCAGCCGGCACGGCCAGCAGGAGCGAGGCCAAAGCCGCCCCGAGCACACGGAAGGCCACTAACTCCTCCTAGATGAGTGATTTCAGCGACTCGAAGTTCGCGAAGTCCGCGTGATGTATGATGTGAGCCTCCGGCATCCTCCTGGCCCCGTCGCCCTCCTTCGCGTGGGCGGCGATCATGTGGCAGATCTCCGTCGGAACGCCGTGCTCGAACGCCAGCGCGGTGCCGGAGAACGGGTGTCGAAGGTCCTTGCCGACATCGCTCTTGACGTACTTGCCGCCCTCTCGCCGATATTCCAGGAGCTTGCCGACGTCGTGGAGTATGCCGCCGGACACGAGGTAGTCCATGTTGATGGGCATGCGCTCCCCGTAGAACTCCGACATCGTCCTGGCGATGGCCACGGCGGTGCTCGTGACAGAGCGGGTGTGCTCCAGGAAGCTCACGCCGGTGTCAATAAGCAGAGTGAACGGTATGTCGTCGAGGTCGGACACGTTCCAGCCACCCCTCTCCATCGCGTCGATCCAGACGTCCAGCGTCTTCTCGCGAAGCGCCTCGTCGGAGATCAGCTCCAGCTCCGGCAGAGCCTTCCTGACGTCGTCCCTTTCAGGCATCTCTCCTCCTGTCGTCCCAAGGCCGGCACGACCTATCCGCGCGCCGCGCCGAGCTTCTTCCTCGCGTATGGCAGCAGTCCGCCCGCGTCTCGTATCTCCAGGATCTCCTTCGGGAGCGGAGGGAAGCTGAACTCGCTCCCGCCGACGGTGATCTTCCCTCCCTCTACGTCCAACGTCACGTCGTCCCCGTCGCTGTAGGCCCGTACCGCCTCCGGGGCCTCAATGAGGACGAGCCCCTGGTTGATCGCCGCGCGATAGAAGATCCTCGCGAAGCTCTCAGCGACGACGGCCGCCACGCCGGCGTCCTTCAACCCGACCACCGGCTGCTCTCTGGAGCTTCCGCATCCGAAGTTCTGTCCGGCGAGGATGACATCGCCCGGCTCTACGGCCCCGGCGAAATCCGGGTCGAGGTCCTCCAGAAGATGGGGCCGGATCTCCTCCGCGGTAGAGCACGTGTACGTGTACTTGCCCGGGAAGAGCATGTCGGTGTTGATGTCGTCGCCATACTTCCAGACTCTCACATCATCCTCCTTGGATCGCGAGGCGGCGCCCGGCCCGCGCCCGTGCTCGGCCCGCCGGACCCGCCTGGTCCCTGCGTGGGGTCAGGCCATCTTGCGCGGATCGGCCAGCTTCCCCGCGAGCGCGGAAGCGGCCACGGTCTCAGGGCTCGCAAGGTAGATCTCCGCGTCCTTGCAACCCATGCGCCCCTTGAAGTTCCGGTTGGCGGTCGAGATGCACCTCTCTCCCGGGGCCAGGACGCCCTGGTGCGCTCCCAGACAGGGCCCGCACCCGACCGGGAGCAGTATGGCCCCCGCCGCCACCAGGGTCTCCATCGTGCCGTCCTCCAGCACGTCGGCCAGCACTTCGCGCGAGGCGGGGAGCACGAGTAGGCGCATCGTCGGCGACACGAGTTTGCCCTCCAGTATCGCGGCCGCGGCCCGCAGGTCGGTGGCACGCCCGTTGGTGCACGTGCCGAGAAGGGCCTGCTGCAACTCGAGCCCCTCCTCCTCGGAGACCCTCCTCACGTTGTCGTCCTTGTGCGGGAACGCTACGACCGGCTCTATAGAGCCGAGGTCGTACTCCAGATCCCGCACGTACACGGCGTCCGGGTCCGCCCACGTCGGCTCGTAAGCGTCCCGGCTGACTCCGAGCGATGCCAGGTAGCTCTCGGTCGCATCGTCGCAGGGAAAGACGGCGACCTTCGCTCCCATCTCTATCCCCATGTTCGCGATGGTGAACCGGTTCTCGATCGTGAGGCCCGCGAGCGTCTCTCTGTCGCCGTGGAACTCGACAGCCTGATACGTCGCTCCTCCGGCAGATATGTCCCCGATGATCGTCAGTATGAGGTCCTTAGCGGACACGGGAGGCTTGAGCCGCCCCTTGAGCGTGATCCTCGTGGTCGGGGGCACCCTGAACCAGGTCTCTCCCGTGAGCAGCAGCGCCGCCGCCTCCGTCCGGTCGATCCCGGTCGAGAACGCGTTCACCGCTCCGTACGAGCAGGTGTGAGAGTCGCTCCCCACGAGTATGCGTCCAGGAAGGGCGTGGCCCCTCTCCACGACGACCTGGTGACAGACCCCGGTCCCCACGTCGTAGAAATTGGTGAGGCCGTGCGCGGCCACGAACTCGCGGACCCTCGCGTGCCCCGTCGCCGTCTTCTCGTTCGCGGCGGGGACCACGTGGTCCAGGACGATGATAGGCAGGTCCGGACGCACGACTCCGTACGTCTGCAGATCCTCTTCGATCTTCCCGATGATCGCGGCGGTGTTGTCGTGCGTCAACAGATGGTCCGGTCTTACGGTGACGATCTGCCCCGGCTCCACCTTCTCCAGTCCGGCCGCTCGAGCGAGCACCTTCTCAGCGAACGTCATTCCCATCAGACACTCCCCGGCCGCCTCGTGGACCCGTGAAGCGCAGCTCTTCACCGGCCGCCCGCGACCCCGTCGTGATTCGTCGCTACAGCCTCTCCAAGATCGCGTCGGTCATCTGCTGCGTGGTCGCCGCGCCCTTCTTGATGGCATCGGGGCCCCCGCGGAGCTTCATCATGTCGTACGAGCGCACCGAGCCGTCCGCTATGACCTCGGAGATGGCGTCGCGGATCGCCGCAGCCTTCTCGGTCTCATCCAGATGGTCGAGCATCATGCAGGCCGACAGGATCATCGCGATGGGGTTCACGATCGAAGGTGAGAGCTTCTCGTACTTCGGCGCGGAACCGTGCGTCGGCTCGAACACGGCGCAGTCGGCGCCGATGTTCGCGCTGTTGGCGAAGCCCAGGCCCCCGACGAGACCGGCGAACCCGTCCGAGACGATGTCGCCGAACATGTTGCCGGCTATGATGACGCCGTAGTCCTCCGGGTTCTTGGTCAGCCACATCATCTGCGCGTCGATGTTGGTGCTCCAGAGCTCAATGCCGGGGTACTTCTCGGAGACCTTTTTCGCCTCTGCCTCCATCATGCCCGACGTTTCGCGGATGACGTTCGGCTTCTCGCAGACCGTCACCGACTTGTATCCGAATCTCTTCGCGTAGTCGAAGGCCGCGGTGCAGATGCGCCTGCACGCCTCGCGGGTGAAGATGCGCGTCGAGACCGCGAGGTCCTCGCCGGGGACGTCGGCGAACTTGGCGAACTTCTTGTGGGTCGCGAGGGCGGCCCTGACCCCGTCCGGCGGGTTGGTCCACTCGACGCCTGAGTACAAGCCCTCAGTGTTCTGGCGGAATATCGCAACGTCGACGACCGGCTCTTCGAAGCTTTCGCCCTTGCGTCGTATGAAGTTGAGCGGGTTGCCCGGGAAGGACCTGCACGGTCGAAGACATATGTCGAGATTGAAGTGCTGCCTCAGTCCAACGATCGGGCTGTAGTATACGAAGCCCTTGTCCTTGAGCTCGGCCGATATCTCGGCCGCCGCCTTGTCCTTCGGCTTCGACGTGATCGCTCCGAAGAGGCCCACCCTGTGCTCCTCGAGCAGCTTGAGCGTGCGCTCCGGCAGCGCGTTCCCCTCTGTGACCCAGAACTCCCATCCGATATCGGCGTGAACGTAGTCGGCCTCGAAGCCTATCTTGTCCAGCACACGCAGAGCCTCGGGGAGCACGACCTTTCCTATGCCGTCGCCCGGCATCGTCACGACTGTCGTCTTAGCCATTTGGTCCTCCGTTGGCCACCTCTCGAATCGAACACCAAACGCCCCCGACCACCGTCGACCCGCCCGACGGAGGACGGCTGCGACTGTCTGGAGCGAACTACCATTATATAGCCGGCGCCGCGGCCGGTCAACGTGAGGTCCAGGCAGCGGCCCCTGGGGTCGCCTATGAGCCGCAGATTCGGCTATACAAGACAACGGGCGCCCTCTAGAATCAGCCCGCCACCCACCTGCAGCCTCGCGCAGCCAGTGGACCCCGAACCCGCCGCCTGCGCGCCATGGAGTGCCGCCGTTGAGACTCGACGTCATCAATATGGACGACGCGGGACAGCTCGAGAGCTTCCTGGGCCTGACCGACCGCATATACGCGGGCGATCCATGGTACTGCGCGCCGTTTCGATCGTCGGTCGCCTCGAACCTCCGCAGGACGGCGTTCAGGAAGAGGCAACGGATCTTCCTCGCGCGCGACGCCTCCGGCGCCGCCGTCGCGCGAGTGGTGGCCAGACGGTCCCCGACGCTCCTCGACGAGCAGGAGCGCGCGCTCGGAATGCTGGGCTTCTTTGAGGCTGTCGACGAACCGGAAGCGGCACGCGCCGTCCTCGAGGCCGGAGTGGCGTGGCTACGGGACTCCGGCTCACCCAGGGTCGTCGGGCCCATGGACGGAGACACGTGGCACAGGTACAGGCTGAACGTAGGACCGCGCGACCTGCCTCCATTCCTGCTGGAGCCGTACAACCCCGCCTACTACGAGCGCTTCTGGACAAGGGCCGGGTTCGGGCCGCTCGAGTCGTACTTCTCGAAGCGCCTCGACGACATAGCGCCGATGGCCGAGGCGCTCGCGCCGAAGAGCGAGAGGGCACTCAAACGCGGATACTCGCTCAGGCGCTTTCGAACGGACCGCTACGAGGAGGATATGTCGGCCATCTTCGAGATCTCCTGCAGGATCTTCGAGGGCAACCTCCTCTACTCCCCGATATTTCGCGAGGAGTTTCTGTCCCTGTACGAAGGAGTACGCGCGCTGCTCGACCCCGACCTCGTCTGGTTCGCTCAGACGCCCGACGGCGAGCCCGTCGGCTTCGTCTTCGCCTACCCCGATCTGCTGCGGCCGGTCGCCGCGATGCGCGGACGTTCCGACGCCATAGCCAGGTTCAAGTTCCTTCTGGCGCGGCGGCGCCCCACGACCGTGAACTACAAGACCCTCGGACTCGTTCCCGAACACAGGAGAACAGGTCTCGACGCCGCGCTCGTCCACCGTCTGTCGGAGTCTGCCATGAAGAAGGGATATCGCGAGGCGAACCTCTGCCTCATAAGGAGGGGCAATCGCTCGGGCGCTCTGGCGCACACGCTGGGAACGGAGATCAGACAGTATGTTCTCTACGAGCTCGCTAGCTGAGTCCGGCGCGGGTGGCGCTGGCGGCTCCGGACCGGACCGTACGAAGAAGAACGGCGCCTTCGGGAGCGCCACGCGTTCGGCGGAGCTGAACGCCGTGTCGCGCTTCGTCAGCGCGGCCGGTCGCGTCCCCGACAGAACCGCGATCGTGGTCGACCGCGGCGGCTCGGTCGAGCGTGCCTCCTACAAGGAGCTGTCCCAACGCGCCGCGGCCTGCGCGCTCGCACTGAAGCGCGCCGGGCTATCAGGGGGAGACAGGGTCGTCGTGATGGTGCCGGTCTCTCTGGACCTATACGCGATCATACTTTCCATCCTGTCGATCGGCGCCGTGGCGGTGTTCGTGAGCCCGTGGCTCGATAGGAAGCACCTCGAGTCGGCCGTCGCCGAGGTGGCGGCGAAGGCGTACGTTGGGAGCGCGTCCGCGCAGCTTCTTCGACTGAAGTCACCGGCGTTGAGGCGCATCTCAGTGACGTTCACGACCGGCAGACGGATCTGCGGCCTGCCTGCGCGACACTCGCTGGCGTATCGCGGTCCAGGCGACGGTCAGTTGAGCGGCCAGCCTGTCGAGGAGCACGCGCCCGCGCTCATCAGTTTCACCAGCGGCTCGAGCGGCGTTCCGAAGGGCGCGAACAGGACGCACTCTGTCCTCAGGGGGCAACACGAGGCCCTCTCGGCCGCGTTTCCCGTATCGGACGAGGACGTCGACGCCACGATGTTCCCCGTGACTGTCCTCAACAGCCTGGCCTCCGGAGTACGCTCCGTCGTTCCGAAGGTCGACTTCCGTTCGACCTCCAGGTTCGACGCCAACGGCGTTCTCAGACTGCTGACAGCGGAACGTGCGACAACGTGCGCGCTGCCGCCGCCGGCGCTCGACGCCCTCGCGGCCGCGGCGCTCTCGCGCCCGGAGAGCCCACCGCCCATTCGCAGGATCCTCTGCGGAGGAGCGCCGGTCTACGACCGGCAGATCCCGCGGTGGACGGACGCGTTCCCGGAGACCGAGATCGTCATCGCGTATGGGTCCACTGAAGCGGAGCCCGTCGCCCACATCGTTGCGCCGGACAGGCTCGACGCGGTGAGCGACGTGCGTCCCGACAGCCCCGGCATCTGCGTCGGAGAGCCGACCCCGTCGGTCGACGTTCGGATCATCAGGATATACGCTGGTCCCATCGACCTCTCGGCCGCGGGCTGGCCAGAGTGGGAGGTAACGCGGGGAGAGATCGGGGAGATCGTGGTCGCAGGCCCGCACGTCTGCCGGGACTACTTCAGAAACCCGGACGCGGTGAGAGAGACGAAGATAGTCGAGCCCTCTGGCCTCGTGTGGCACCGGATGGGCGACACAGGCTACATCGACGAACGGGGGCGCCTCTGGCTGGCCGGGCGCGTCCACTCGACGATCGTGAGGAACGGAGAGGCCGTACACCCCCAGCTCCTGGAGCAGGCGGCACTCTCGGCGAACGCTTCCATAGCGCGCGTGGCCGCGGTCGGTCTGACCGACGAGTCGCTCGGACAGCGCGTCGTCGTTGTGCTCGAGGCGGGATCCTCCGATGAGGCCGCAGACGCGGTCCGCAGCGCGGTGTCGACGTCGCGGTTCCCGGTCGACGACGTGGTCGTGGCGCGCGACCCCCTTCCGCTCGATCCCCGTCACCGCTCAAAGATCGACTACGAAGCCCTTCGCGCGCGGCTCGACGTCGACGAGCGAGAGAAGCGAGGAGCAAGCCCGCGCTGATGCGCATCGGCTGTGGGACCGGTGGGAGCTGACCGGACGAGCTCTCGAGAGGAGGCTGAGAACCTATGGGCGAGACCGAATCGCGACTGACGATCGAGTCGCCGTTCACTGAGAGATTGGGCGCCTACCTGAGAGAACGCTTCCCCGTGGCCGGACACGGGCTTCTTGTCCTCTCGTACTACGCCGCCGCCCACGCCGTGGCCGCGGCCGGGACGCATCCGGCGGCGCGCGTCGAGTGCGGCCCCAGACATCTGGCGGGAGTCGTCGCCCTCTTCCTCTTCTTCTTTCACCTGAGGGTCTTCGACGAACACAAGGACTACGGCGACGACAGCGCCTACCACGGAGAGCGCGTGCTGCAACGCGGGCTCATCACGCTACGACATCTCAAGACACTCGGCGGCGTGGCCGTCGCCCTGGAGTTCGTACTGGCCGCGGCCGTAGGACCGGCAGCTCTCACCGCGCTCGCGGTCGCGTTTCTCTACTCGCTTTTGATGCTCAAGGAGTTCTTCGTCCACGAGTGGCTCAAGAGAAGGCTCGTCGCTTACGCCCTCAGTCACATGTTCGTCATGCCACTACTCTCAGCGACAGCGTTCAGCTTCGCCACCGGCGTTCACTTCTGGAAGGCCCCGGCCGTCTTCTGGCTCTATGCGGCGGCGACGTTCTTCCTCGGTATGGGGCTGGAGATATCCCGTAAGGTCAGGGCGCCGGAGGACGAGATAGAAGGCGTCGACTCGTACACCAGCGTGCTCGGCACCTACCGCGCACCCTATACCGTGCTTTGGATCCGCGCGCTGGACGTGGTCCTGGCCTGCGTGATCGCCTGGGCGCTGGGACTACACTGGTGGCTCTTTGTCGCGCTCGCCGCGCTCTACGCTGCGACGGCGCTCACCGTGTTCCGATTCCGCCGCGATACGTCCAGCAGGACAGCCGAGCGCATCGAGTCACAGGCGGCTCTCCACCTGCTGGCCGTCAACGCGTGCCTGGCGATCGCCGTCGCCCTCAAGATGGGCGTCGACTGGAGGTGGTAGTGAGCGCGAGTCCAGAGTTCATACACACTCCCGGCAGGACCGGAGAGCCCCCGGTCTCGCTCGGGGGGAAGGCGGCGAACCTGGAGCGCCTCGAGGCGGCCGGCCAGACCATACCGGAATGGTTCGCCGTGACGACGTCCGCGCTTCGCTCGGCCCTCCGGTCCTCCGGGGTCGACGCGGTAATAGCCGGGCGCGCTTCCTCGATCGGCGCCGGGCCCGACGCCGCCAGGGGGCTGTCGGAGAGCGCTCGCTCGGCGGTGCTGGGCATGGCGGTTCCGGACGGCGTCGTGAAGGCCATCGCCCGGGCCTACGACGACGCCTTCCCCGGGGCCGACTACGTCGCTGTGAGGTCGTCGGCGGTGGGCGAGGACGCGGCTGGTGAGTCGTTCGCGGGCCTCCACGACAGTTTTCTCTTCGTCAGGGGCGCCGAGGGTGTCGTCGACGCGGTCAGGAAGGTGTGGGCGTCAGCCTACAACGAGCGCGCGCTCTCCTATCGCATGGAGCGCTCGCTGCCGGTCGACAGCATAGAGGTAGGAGTGATCGTCCAGAGGATGATCGACGCCAGGACGAGCGGCGTCGTCTTCACGGCGAACCCTGTGACCGGGAACGTCCACGAGATCGTCATAAGCTCAGTCTTCGGCGCCGGAGAGGGCCTCGTCAGCGGAGGTCTCGACGCCGATACCTTCACGGTCTCGAAGGGTGACCTGAGCTTCGTGAGCGAGGTCGCGGAAAAGGAGGAGATGCTCGTCCTGGATCGCGACGCCGGAAAGGGTCTGGTCCGCGTCCCTCTCGAAGGCGACAAGCGGACCGAATCAAGCCTCTCGGACCGGGAGGTAAAGGCGGTGGCCGGGATGGCGGTCGACATCGAGTCTCACTACGGCCGCCCTCAGGACATCGAGTTCTCCATCGATGGCGAAGGCCGCATCTTCGTTCTGCAGGCAAGACCGGTTACGACCGTCGAGGAGTACGGGCCCGCCGCCGGGAACCGCATCGTCTGGGACAACTCGAACATCATAGAGAGCTACTCCGGCGTGACGTCGCCACTGACGTTCAGCGTGATCAGGGAGGCGTACGCGATAGTCTACCACTGCTTCATGCAGGTAATGGGCATACCGCCGTCCGTGATCAGGGAAGAGAGAGACACTCTCGAGAACATGCTCGGGCTGTTCAGGGGGCGCGTCTACTACAACATCATGAACTGGTACAGACTTCTCAGGGTCTTCCCGGGGTTCCGGTTCAACAAGGCGTTCATGGAGTCGATGATGGGCCTCAAGGAGCCGCTCGAGTTCGACGACGAATCCGAACCCGGCTTTCTGAGGAGGCATCTCGTGGAGCTTCCCAGGCTCGTGAACCTGCTCGCGCGCTCTGCCGTGCGGTTCATGAGGATCCGCGGACTCGTCGACCGGTTCCAGCGGGAGTTCGACGCGCACATGACTCGGTGGAAGGCCGTCGACCTCTCCCGGCTGAGCCCCACGGAGCTTTCGGACCTCTACAGGGAGGCCGCCGACACGCTTCTGTGGAACTGGAAGGCGCCGATCATCAACGATTTCTTCGTGATGGTCTTCTACGGGGTTTTGAAGCGTCTGTGCGTCACCTGGTGTGGAGACGAGACGGAATCGCTTCAGAACGACCTCCTGTGCGGAGAGGGAGACATCGAAAGCACGAAGCCCACGAAGATGCTACTGAGGCTGGCCGCACAGGTCCGAGGCAATGAACCGCTCCGGAGGCTCTTCCTCGAGCAGGCGCCCGACGAGCTTGTAACACTTCTGCCGAAGGACGCCCGCTTCAAGTCGTTCCGCGCAGGCCTCGAGACCTACCTCGACCTGTACGGGTTCCGTTGCATGAACGAGCTGAAGCTCGAGGAGTACTCGCTGCGCGACCGCCCGGCCTTCGTCTATCAGATGATACGGAACTACGTCGCACTGGAAGACGCGTCGGCGGTCGACGTCGAGGCCATGGAGGCCAGAGAGCGCGAGACGCGGTCGGACGCCGAGGGCAGGGCCTTCTCCTCTATCCGCGAGTCGCGGGGTTGGCCGGGTCGGGCCGCGTTATTCGGGTGGGTGCTTCGCAACGCCCGTCTTGGCGTCAAGAACCGCGAGAACATGCGCTTCGCCCGCTCGAGGATCTACGATCTGGTTCGCGACATCTACAGGGAGCTGGGGAGACGCTTCGAGCGGGAGGGCGTGCTGGACGGGGCCGACGACGTCTTCTACCTGACGACGGGCGAGATCCGTGATTTCATCAAGGGCACGGCGGTGACCGCCGACCTCTCGTCGCTCGCGCGCCTCCGGAGGGCCGAGTTCGACAGCTACAGGGAAGAGGAGGAACCGGCGCCGGACGACCACTTCGAGACCTACGGCATGGCCTATCACAGGAACCGCTTCCGCGACCACGGGCCGGCCGCCGAGGCTCCGGGCGACGGCGGGATGGTCGGCACAGGCTGCTGCCCCGGCGTCGTGACGGGGCCGGTCAAGGTGATCAGGAGCCCGTCGGACGACATGAGCCTTTCGGGCGAGATCCTGGTCGCGGGACGCACTGACCCCGGCTGGGTGCCGCTCTACCCGTCGGCATCCGGCATCCTCATAGAGAGGGGAAGCATCCTCTCCCACTCGGCGATAGTCGCCAGAGAGATGGGGATACCGACGATCGTCGGAATACCGGGCCTGCTGTCTGCGCTCACGACGGGACAGAATGTGACGATGGACGGGTCGCGCGGGACGGTGGAGGTCGTGGAGTCTAGTAGACCGGCCGCCAGAGAGGAATGACGCCGGCCAGCTGCAGGACGATCGCGGCCGCCGCGATGCCCAGCTGGATCCCCAGGAGAGACCTAGGCCACACTACGACGTGCTCCGGCGGCGCCTCCCTGTCGACGAACGACGAGGCGGCAAGAGAGCCGACAGCCGCCAGCCCCCCGACGAACAGAAGAGGCGCGAGCGGCGCCGCGCCCTGCACGAGCCACGGCACGACCGCCGCGAGAATCCAGGCTATTACGGCCGCCCCCAGCCCCACCGCCGGCTTCGACCACCAGATCCTCCCCCACTTGCGCTGGAACCGCCCGACGATGCAGAGGGCGGTCAGAAGCGTGATCGTCGCCATGTAGGGCCCGTGGAAGAAGCCCTCGTTCCTGAACCCCGCCGACGCGGCTAGCACTGCGAAGGCCGGCAGAAGCGCCTCCAGCACCACTGTCGCGGGCACCGACCCGATCCTCGGAGGAAGGAACCACAGCGGAAGGTACGCGGCCAGGCCCAGGAAGAACGGCAGCGCCCACGACGCCGGTCCGAACGTCCACACCGCCACGGTGAAAAGCACGAGACCGATGATGCCCCCCGCGTTGAAACCGCGCGCCCGGTTCATCAGGAACGCCAGGACCACCCCCACGAACAGCGCGCTCAGATTCAGCCAGGCCAGCTCCGCCGCCGGCAGCTCGGCGAGCCTGTCGAGAACGATGTACACGATCAGGGGAACGAAGAGGTTGTCGGTCCCCCGCATCGACACCGCCTCGACGGCCGTGGCCATTGCGGCGGCCAGGAGAGCCACCAGGACCGTGCTCTCGCGCGGGAGATCGGTCATGAGCAGAAGAGGAAGGTGAATGACCAGGAACGCAACGACCATGAAGACGAGCGACCCCTCGAGGCTTCTCTTCGCGTCGCCTATCTCGAAATGGCGCGTGCCGTATCTGCTGCCCACCACGGCCGCAAGAGCGTCGGACACGCCGAGGACGAGCATCGAGGCCACGTAGAGCCACGGCCGACCCCTCGTCGCCATGAAGAGTATGAGCACGGCGAGCGGGTACAGCCGCGCACCCTCACTCTCCCTCTCAACCCCGTGCAGGCTCCTGAGGAACCCGAACCTCTTCCCAGACCACACCAGGAGCGCGAACGATGACGTCAGTCCGAGCACCGTCCAGGCGGACCTCAGAAGGAAGGGGAACGACAGGCTTACAACACCGGTCGACGTGTGTATGAGCTTGCGCGTCAGCTCGGGCCGCGGCGACCCGAGCCGTCTCCAGAGCTCCGCGGCCAAGAGAATGACGACGATGACCCCGGCCAGTGCCGCGCCGGCGACGAGTTCACCTCTCCAGATCACCCGGTCACCTCCTCGATCACGAACGCGCTGTAGAAGAACGCCCTGTCGCGTTCGAACAGGCGCCGCGACTCATCCTCCAGCTCTCGCACGCGGCCGCCCAGTTCCTCCGGGCGCCTGCGTCTCGCAAGCATGTTCCAGTATGCCAGCCTCGCCCCCGACCGGGCGGAGTTCAGCAGCGCCCCGTAGATGCGCGAGCACGTCGCGGGGTCCAGGTACTCGAAGATGTCGGAGAGATTGAACCCGTCGAAGCCGCTTCCGCCGTGTACCGAAGCGGCCTCCTCCACGGGACCGGCGTGGAGCGTGAGCCGTCCGAGCCCATCGCGCACGGCCTCGAACCGCTCCCGGCGGAGGTACCTCGGCAACGCCCTCGAGAACCCGCCCGTCATCACGTACTCCAGGTAGGGGTTGTCGTGGGTCGGAAGGACGGTGAAGGCGTAGCGGGTGCGAGCGAGTATCCTGTCGGCGACGGAGCCCTCGACGTAGCGAAAGAACTCCGGATCTCGACCGAGCCTGCCCATGACGAAGCGACTGAAGAAGACGCGGAACATGAGCCTCCAGGCGATGCTGTTCCATTTTCTCTCGTAGAACTCCTCCCGGGCTGAGCGGCTCCTCTCTTCCAGGAGCGCTTCGACCGCTCTCCTCGTGTGCACCAGAGGCAGCACGTACTTCCTGAAGAGCCTGAAGTAGCCCTCGAACTTGCCGGATTCGAGTATCCCTCTCTCGACGTCAGCCCCGTGCGCCCTCCAGAACGCGCGCGACAAGGGCGTCAGGTCCTTCTCCAGCGAGCGGTACACCGAGCGCCTCTCCTCCGAGGGTGTGACGCCGAGGAACGCGAGTACGCTCTCGTGATCCAGCCTCATGAAGGCCGCGCGCTTGAGCTCCACGCACGCGATCTGCGCGGTCGACAGGTCCGCGGCTACCACATCGGCCCCGTCCGCCGCGAGCGCTAACGAGTTGTCGCCCCCGGAGGCCACGGACAGGATGCGCCTTCCCCCAGACGGGGCAAGCGCCTCGCACAGGACGTCGGCGTCCTCCCAGCAGTTGGCGTATCGAACGAAGTCGAGCGACACGCGTTCGACGAGATCGCCGTCGGCCCGCCCGGCACCTCCACGTGCCTCCCCAGCGCTGTCAGGAATATCCGTCAGTTCCGCCTCCCGCCGCCGGCGGCCCTATGCCTGCCGGCCGTGACCACGATCGTCACGAGCGTGATGTCACAGACCAGACCCACCAGGAGCGTCGCCCCGAGCAGCGAGCCGAAATAGTGCACCGGCACGACCTCCGCCGCCAGGAAGGCGGTGAAGCCGCCGACAAGCACGATCGTCGTCCACGTCACGGCGCTCCCGCCGTGCCTCAGCGCCTCGATGACGGCGTCGCGCCTTCCGAGACCGCGGTCGATCCCGGACCTTGTGTGAACCAGGAGGTGTATCGTGTCATCGACCAGGATCCCGAACGCTATGCAGGCGATCGAGACGGTCGCCACGTCGAGCGGCACCCCGAACCAGCCCATGCCGCCCAGGAGCAGGAAGATGGGTAGTACGTTCGAGGGGGTACCTAGGGCAGCCCACTTGAACGAGCGAAGCAGCAGCACCAGGAGCCCGTAGTTGAGCGCTATCACCAGGGGCAGGCTCTTCAGGAAACTGGTCCCCAGGTAGCGCGTCAGCCGAACGTAGAGCGGGAGATACCCGACCGGACGCACTGTCACGTCGTCCCCCAGGATCTCCCGAGATCTGTCGACGGCTCCGTCGATCACCGAGCCCAGCCCCGCCGCGCTCTGCATTCTCACGCTCGCGGCGAGATAGGTCGTGGCCAGGTCGCGGTCGACGATGCGGCCGACCACCTCCTCACCCGCCGCGGCGCGCGCTACCTCCACCATCTGCGCCACGAGAGACGGCTCCGGTGGCACGACCGGACGCCCGGTCTCCGCGTCCCTTGGAAGGAGGTCGGTGACCCCGGTCACTCGCTCGACATCGGGCAGCTTCTCAAGAGCCGCCCTCAGGCGATCCAGCTTCAGGAGAGCCTCCCGGCCCGCCCACGCCCCAGCGCCTCCCGAGACCTCCAGCACCATCGGGGCGTAGAACCCGTAATGCTCCTCCAGCCACCGGCTGTCGGTCGTGACCACGTGATCGACGGGGAGGAAGCCCAGACTGAAGGTGTCTATCCTGAGTCGGGTCGCGCCTACCACGGCCGCCGCCAGCAGAACGACGAAGACCACGACGACCGCGACCCGTCTTCTCACTATTCCGACACCGAGTGACGCCACCCACTCGCCTATGCGGTCCCTTGGCGGCATGGGGAAGCGGCGGCCAAGAGGCGCCGCCAGAGGCAGACACAGCAGCAGGGAAACGACGAACGACGCCATGATGCCCAGCGCGGCGAAGAGCCCCAGCTCCCGGAGGACGCGGATGTCCGACACGGTGAGCGCGGCGAACGCCGCGGCGCTAGTGAGCGACGAGAAGAAACACGCGGCCGTGACGTTCGACATGGCGTGGTCGTCCACACCGCGCGACTCGGCGCGAGGGAGTCCTCGCAGCAGGTGAACCGCCATCGCGAGGCTTATGACCGCCACTATCGTGGGCACGGTCGTCGTGATGAGGTTGATGGGGACCGCGGCCAGCCCGAAGATGCCGGCGGCCCAGACCGTGGCCACTCCGGCGGCGAGAAGCGCGACGAGCACCCTGACCACGCTTCGTAACGCCAGAAACAGGAGCACGGTCGCGATCAGCGCTGCCGCGGGAAAGACGCGCAGGAGGTCCCGCATCGAGGCGGTGTTGATCGCGTCGAAGATAACGCCGGTGCCCACCATGTGGTGCTCTATCCCCGAGCCGTCCAGCTCCTCGCTGACGGCCGCACGCACGTCCTCGAGCACGGCCGTGCGCTGCGCGTCGTCCTCGAGGAGATCCTGCTCCACGTAGATTAGCGTGGTCTTACGGTCCTCCGACAGCAGACGTCCCGAGGCCACCGGATCGGCCTCCAGCAGCCCGACGAGCCTCTGCCCGGCTCCGATCTCCGCCACCGGCGCGCCCGCCCCCTCCGCGACGGTCGCCACGCTGGTCACCGAGCTGACGAGGTCTATCGATGCCAGCGCCCCAGAGAGAGACGCCACCCGCTCCAGCATCTCGGGCCGCAGCACGCCGTCAGGCGAGTGGACGGCTATGAGGACGACCTCATCGCTTCCGAACCGCTCCGTGTACTCCTCGTACTCCTTAAGAACGGGGTCACCCCTCACGAACCACCCGTCCAGCGGGTTCGCGATCGTGACGCGGGTCGCCCCCCAGAGGAAGGGCAACGTGAACACTGCGAGGAGCGCCATCGCGGCGACCGGCCTGCCTGCCAGCCACCTAGTCATCGTCTTCATGTTCGGGTCGGTTTCCCTTCCGTCCGTAGGTCGCGTGCGCGTCTGTGAACTGCCCGGCGGCCATCGCCGCCGCTATCGAGATCTCTCCCGCCAGGGCGGCCGCGCAGCAAATCTCCGCGAACTTGCGCGCCTTCCCGGTTCCCTGGCACTCCATCATCTCCAGACACTCGCGGGCTGTCGGAAGGTGCGTCCCTCCACCGACTGTTCCCACGATCAGGTTCGGCAACGTGACGAACGCGTACAGGTCGCCTTCGTCGGTCGCCTCCATGTGGTTCATCCCTATCGCGGCCTCCGACACGCACGCGACGTCCTGGCCACACGCGATGAAGACCGCGGCGAGAGCGTTAGCGAAGTGGCCCTGCACGCCGATCGATCCGCTCTGGACGCCCCCCAGGACCGAGGTCTTCCAGTAGTGGGCGATCTCCTCGGGGTCGACGTGAAGAAAACGCTGTACCACCCTCCTCGGGATCGTCGCCTCGGCGATCACCTTCCGCCCGCGCGCATAGACGAACGACAGCATCGTCGCCTTCTTGTCGCCCGAGAGGTTGCCCTCTACGTACCACCGGCGCGGCCTGACCGGCGACTCCTCCAGAAGCCGCCTGCACGCGGCGTCGGTCGCCATCGTGACCATGTTCTGTCCCGCGGCGTCGCCGGTCTTGTACTCGAAGACGAGAAAGACCTCCTTGCCAAACAGCACTGTCCTCACGTCATCGAGCATGCAGTGGCTCGACGTCTCGACCACAGCCGCCTGCAGCGAATCATATCGCGGTATCGCGTAGGCGAGGAATTCGGCCGCCTCTCTCATGTTGTCGAACACGAAACAGGGCGCCCTGCTCACGGCCTCGGTTATGCACAGGACCGTGGCGCCGCCGGACCGACTGATGACCTCCGCGCCGCGCTGGTAGGAGGCCACGAGGGCGCCCTCCGTGGTCGCCATCGGAACGTAGAAGTCGCCGTGCGCCTCAGAGCCGTTCACGCGGAGCGGCCCGACCACGCCTACCGGAACCCGGGCGAATCCGACGAGCCCCTCGATGTTCCCCTCGAGTTCCTCCGGGTCCATCTCCGGCCCCTCACCGGCCAGCTGATCGAGAGCGACGCCACGCTCGCGGAAGAACGCGCGCCGGCGTTCGACCGACTCTGCCGTGTGCTCCGTTGCGCAGGGAGGATGAGGCGGTAGAGGTTCTTCGCGCGTCGGAACTCGCGGCTCAAGCAGAGTGAGCCGCTCCCTCGGCTCCTCTCCCTGGAGGATCCGGTCGAGGATCGCTCTGGCCACTCGTTTGGTGACGACCACTCTGACACCTCCCTGAGACTCTCTAGCGTGCAAGTCTCACTGACGACGGCACGGGGACGATGAAGACTGGCTGTTGTTCAGGATACCTTCCTCTGGAGTCTACTCCCGGGCGGGATGTCGCCGCAAGACCCTCCGCCGCACGCAGCCGCGGGGCGCCACGAGCCACTCGCGGCCGGGGCGGTCGGCACGAGGCGTCCGCAGCCCACGCCGCGCTCAGCCGCCATATGGCCGGGCCCGGACCACGCCTGAGCTGACGGAGACGTTGACACACAGACCGCCCCCGAATAGCTTGGAAGGAGCACCGATTCATCCAGCGAGGATGCCAATGAGCCTACCCTATCGCCGAGGCCGACGATCGACCGCCCCCGCCGCTACGTCTGCGCCGGGGCCGCTTCACGCTACGACCGCGGTCTGCTGCGCCCTGCTGCTCGCCTCCTCCTGGGGCTGCTCGAGCACGAACCCCACGGAGCCGGCCGGAAGCCTCACACTCCTTGTCGACCCGACAGGCGCGGGCGACTACACCGCCATTCAGCCGGCGCTGAACGCCGCCGACGACGGAGACACCGTCCTCGTCACGCCCGGGGCGTACACCGGCGGCTCCAACAGGGACCTCGACTTCGGGGGCAAGGACATCGTGCTAATGGCTGCTGCCGGGCGCGAGTCGGTCGTGATCGACTGCGAGGGGCAGGGTCGCGGGTTCTACCTGCACGGAGGCGAGGGCCGGGACGCCATCATAGACGGATTCATCATCACGAACGGCACCGCCTACCGCGGGGCCGGCGCCTATCTCGACGGGGCGTCCCCGACGATCAGGAACAGCGTCTTTTCCGGGAACTCGACGGAACAGGACGGCTACGGCGGAGGCATGTACGTTAAGAACGGCTCCTCCCCCTCGCTGTCGAACGTCGTGTTCGAGGAGAACACGGCCGGCTTCAGCGGCGGCGGCCTCATGTGCGACCCATACTGCTCTCCTGCACTGAGCCATGTCGACTTCCGCGACAATGAGTCGTCGGGCTCCGGCGGCGGCATCTCGTGCGTCCTGTGCGACGGACTCACGCTCTTTGAGGTCGAATTCATCGGCAACGCGGCAAGCTCGTCGGGCGGAGGGATCTACTGCGGAAGCTCCGACCTTTCGATCGACGAGGCCAGCTTCCTGGGCAACTCCGCCAGAGACGGAGGCGCCATATCGCTATCGGGCTCATCGCCGTCGATCTCGCACGCGACGATCGCGGACAACGAGTGCATAGACGGAGGCGGGATTCACTGCACCGGCGGCTCGTCCCCGACGATCCGCACGAGCGTCATCGCCTTCAACCTCGGCGAGGGCTCCGTCTTCTGCGCCGACGAGCTGAGCGAACCCGACACGAGAAGATGCTGTCTCTACGCCAACTTCGTTACCGACATCCCGTGCGGTACGTACGACAACCTGCTCTACGAAGACCCGCTGTTCTGCGGCCTCCCCGACTACGATGTGACCTTCTGTGCCAACTCGCCCTGCCTGCCCGACGGAAACACCTGGGGCATTCGCCTGGGCGACCGCGGACAGGGCTGCGAGGACTGCGGCTCGTCCATCGGTAGCGCGCCAATCAGGCCCCTCGTAGGGCGTATCCCGCCTCCGCTGTAGGACCGTGAGCTGTCTCGGGCTCCCCCTTCCAGCGCCGCATCTGTCTTGCTTGACGTAGACAACTATTGGCGGTATGCTGGGCATGTAGGTCTGATGACCCTCCGGAGGTAGACGAAGATGAGCGCTCACGCTCTGTCCGCCGCGCTCGTGCTCCTCCTTTCGACCCCCGCCATTCTGGCGACGGGCGCCACCGAAGCCGCCACCATCGTGGTCGACGTCTCGGGCGGCGGCGACTTCCAGACCATCCAGGAAGGCATCGACGCAGCCGCGAGCGGCGACACGGTGCTCGTTCTCAAGGGTGCGTACACGGGCCCCTACAACCGCGAACTCGACTTCGCGGGCCGCTCGATCATGCTCATGTCCCGGGACGGCGCGGAGCAGACAGTGATCAACTGCCAGGGCGCCGGTCGGGCCATCCTCTTCGACGACGGCGAGAGCGATGAGTCCCTGGTAAGAGGATTCACTCTCACGAATGGCGTGAGTCACCCCGAGGACGGGGCAGGCGTGCTGGTGACGAACGGCTCGTCTCCCGTGATAGAAGACTGCGTCATCGAGAGCTGCAACTCGAGCATATCGTACGGAGGTGGCATCGCCGTCGTCTCCGCCGAGGCGACGCTCCGGCGTTGTGAGATACGGTACTGCAGCGGTGGAGGGGCGGCGGTCCACTGCGACCACGGGATCGTCGCCCTCGAGAACTGCGAGGTCAGGCAGAACGCATCAGGTCTACACGCCCTCTTCTCAACAGTACGCGTGGAGAGCACGCTCTTCCGCGACAACCGGCACTCCGACGGGCGCCACTTCTTTCTTCGCTACTCGGGCGGCACGTTCTCTTCCTGCGATTTCGAACGCTCACCCGAGGTCAACCCGGGGTACTACGGAGCCGTCAGGCTGTACGCCAGCTCACCTGTCCTCGAGGACTGTACGTTCACGCTGAACTACAACACCAAGGCCGCGATCGTCTACGGCCTCCATTCGTCGCCGGTCTTCGAGCGGTGCGTGTTCGCCAACAACTTCTCCTGGGGCGGGGCCGCGATAGCCCAGCTGGGGAGCACCGACATCGGCGACCCGGTCTTCCGGAACTGCACGCTCTTCGGCCGGATCGACTGGTCCGACGACAACACCATCTTCGCGCTCGACGACTGCTGGCCGCTCATCGAGAACTGCATACTGTCGTTCTCAGGCGCCGATCAGGTGCTCCTGGTGAGGGGCAACTCCGAACCGGTCCTCACGCACTGCGTCATGTACAACGTCGAGGGCGCGGACGAGCTGTGCGGTCCCGGCACGGTAAACGCGCTCGCCGACCCTCTCTTTTGCGACGTCTACGAGTACGACTTCACTCTCTGCGAGAACTCGCCCTGTCTACCCGAGGGCAATCCGTGGGGCGAGCTTGTCGGAGCGCTCGACCAGGGATGCAGCGACTGCTCCAGTCCCGTGACACGGACATCCTGGGGCGCCATAAAGGCGATGTACAGATGACGGCCGCTGGAGACAGAAGAGGACAACGCCCTTCGACCGCGCGCTTCACCGTTATCGTAGCCGTGTCCACGCTTTGCCTCTTCGTGGCGGCGATCCCGTCCGACGCGCGAACGTTCGTGGTAGGAGGAGACGACTTCGCGGAGATCCAGGACGCGGTCGATGCCGCGCAGTCCGACGACACGATCCTGATCCTGCCGGGCACCTACGGTGTCCCGGAGAACGGCGTCCAGTTCGGACACAAGAACCTGCTGGTGACATCCTCCGGCGGCGCGGAGAGCACGTTCATCGATCTCCACGGCTCCGACCGGGGATTCCTGTTCAACGCGCACCAGGACACGACATCGATCATAGAGGGGCTGACCCTGGACGCGAGCTCCTCCGGCTATGACAGGCCGGACGGCATGCAGTGCGAGAACGGTTCCATCAAGGTCCGGGACTGCGTCTTCATCGACACGTCATATGGCATCTACGCCGACGGAGGGGGCCGGCTCGTCATCGAGCGCTGTCTCTTCAGCGGCCGCGGACGCGGGTTCGAGGCCTTCGGGGTAGGGCGTGTCAGGGTCACAGGCTGCCTGTTCACCGACACCAGAACCTGGGGATTCTGTCTCTGGGACGGCTCGTACGCCCTCGTGAGAGACTGTGACTTCGAGGGCGTCGGCGGCGAGTACGCTGAAACAGGCATGCGCTTCACTGAGTCCGGCGGGGAGGTCGCCGACTGCAGCATAACCGGCTTCGCCAACGGCATCGATTGCGACAACGGCTCTTCTCCGGAGATCGCCCGATGCACGGTCCGGGACTGCGCGAACCTCTCGGAGTACGCATCTAAGCAGGGCGGGGCAGTCCGGTGCAGGGCCGGCTCGTCGCCCACATTCAAGGACTGCGCCTTCATCGGGAACCAGGCCGAGTCCGGCGGGGGCGCTTACTGCGGTGACGGCGCACAGCCGCTCTTCGAGAAATGTCTGTTCTCAGATAACTACGCCCAGCTGTGGGGAGGAGGGCTCTCCTGCGTCTCCGGTGGCGACGCCACGCTCCGCGAGTGCGTGTTCTCCGGCAACGAGTCGCACCGCGGCGGAGCGATACTTGTGAACGAGTCCTCTCCGACCATCGAGCGCTGCACGATGGTCCTTAACAGCTCACATGACGCGGGAGGTGTGTCGTGCATGAACGTCGCCTCGCCCACCGTGGCCGATTGCATCATCGGGTTCTCGAAGATGGGGAACGCGATCTTCAGCCAGCACAGCTCGCCGACGACGCACAACTGCGTGGTCTACGGGAACGCGGCCGGCGACAGCCTCGAGGGCGACCATCACGACAACGTCTTCAGCCCGCCCCTCTTCTGTGACCTCGCGGGAGGAGACTACTCGCTCTGCGCCAACTCGCCTTGCCTCCCCGGCAACAGCGGGTGGCCCGAGATCGTGGGCGCCTACGGCCGGGGCTGCGACGAGTGCTACCCCCCACCGGTGATAACATCATGGGGACGGCTCAAGGCGAGGTACAGGTAGAGCCGCCCCTGACTTTACTCACCACCGGATGTCTGCTAGAATGGAGTTTTCAGGCCCGGAGCATCTCCGGGACGCACCCGACCTTGCACGGACGCGATGCAACAGGAGCCGCGGATGAACCCGAAACGCCTGATCTTGCTCTCAGTTCTTCTGTTCGGATCGCTCTGGGGCCTGGGCGAGTTGTGGATCGGCG
>Ga0180435_10001107_pt1 | contig 28325 bp, 29 predicted proteins | sample SS_ome_3_FD_132467 | JGI IMG/M metagenome (GOLD analysis project Ga0180435, IMG submission 132467) | Hypersaline lake sediment archaeal communities from the Salton Sea, California, USA - SS_3_S_1 metaG | ecosystem: Environmental > Aquatic > Non-marine Saline and Alkaline > Hypersaline >... | reverse complement strand
TAATTAAACAAACTTAGAAAAACCTAGAATGTCAAATACTCCCAATACTGAACAAGGGTAAATCAAACCCAAGCCCTCGAAAGGGCGCTGCTGGTACACTGCTTCTGAGGATGAAAAAACCCCTCCGACGGTTAACCCTGCATTTCTGGAGGTTCTCAAGGCTTCCCCAACCCACGTTCATACCGATGGACATCGCTACATTTGTGTGAGGAGCTTGGTTGGTCAATATGCAACAAGTGCGGGATTACCTCCCGTGCTGGTCGACCATTTGACCAGTTCAATCTTACACGAAGCGAGTCATACCGGGTCTTACATGCGTCGTCAAATTTGTGGTGCTGATCGACTTCTGGGCATGGGTGATGCAAAGGCACAACTTCTTTACATTAGCAATGAAGTCCTAGACCTTGCGGAGAATAAGGTTGATGTCAAGGCCCCCATCGATCAAGAGGTTCAACCTATGCAGATTGAGCTTACGCCTCTGCAAACCAAGCGCGCTCAAGAGCTTCAGCACTTCTTCGACCACCGCCAGTTCATGTGGCCTCGGTCTAAGTTCGCAAACTTGGTGAATTCTTTTGTTATCGAGACCGCCAAGCTTTGTCGAAACCCTATATTTCAATGCGCTGGTTTGATGGCGGATGACAAGGTGCGAGAAAAAATTCGTTGGTTCTTTGGACTTGCGGCAATGTCCCTACAAGCTTATGATGATTACAAGGAGGCCAAATCACTGGATCAAGCTCTAAGGGATACTCTTTCCAAGTCGGTCTTTACTGGATCTGGGATTGGAAGTAGCACTGGGAAACTGACTAAGTCTATCCGCAGTTTAGTGACAACCTCCAAGTCCATTGACGCCAACCTTGAGACTATGAAGAACGCTCACCAAGCCACGGTGGCCAATGTCTCAACCATCAACGATAACATTGGTGTTTTGGCCAAATACATGCAGAAGAAGCCTGTGGAGGATCTAACCAAGCTTCGCGAAGAAAAAAAGAGCCTCGAGGAAGAGCTGGTTAAGATTCGCGGAGAAAAAAAGCGCCTCGAGGATGAGAATCGTACTCGCCCTCGTCAATCTCCCTCGCCTGTTAACCGACGACGGCGGCGACAAAGATCACCATCCCCGCACCATGCCAAGCGACGCCGTGGTTCAACTGTTGTTCAGGCCAAGCGATGTTGGAATGGGCCTGGCTGCATGAGAGACTACTGCAAATTTCGCCATTAAATTCGTGATTTCTTGACTTCTTGACTTGTTTAAGCTTTATTTACTTACCTTCTGGCAGGAGTAACTAAATTAAATATAGGCGGTAGTGTCTCAGAGTACAGGGCTGCCCGGAATGCTGGTTTCTTTTTAGACCACTGTTTAGTAATCTCAATAACCTCCCCGTCAGCTAAACCCGTATACCTGAATTCATTAGTAAATTCCCCTTTTCCTTTCACCTGGAAGACAACTTGACGCATTTCTAAAGGTGCTATAAAGGTAAATGTGACCTTTCCATGACCCCATGAAATATCGATCTCAGGCTTAGTCAAAAATGCAGTCTCGGCTTGGAGGATTTTACCTTTCTTGTCACGAAGGACAAACTTGTAATAGCTAGTCTTCATGTAAGGGAATTGCTTGGTAGATACCGTGTGTTCGCTACTGACATCTATAGTCATTAGCGGGTTATCGTCTAAAACTGCATTTGTATAGTCAACCAGGAAGATCTGTAAAGTACCTGGTTCCTTAACGTAAACCTTGATGTCTTCACCTTGTGTGCCTGAAATGACCATGAGTGGATCTTGCTGTTCGAAGGCCCTCATGGCACGCATGCCTTGCGCGGATAGCGGCCAGCTGTAAGGGTTTTCAGGGTCCTTATACTCGCGGTCAATCCACGTGCCAGCCAACTGCACACCTTCTGGATCATTTGTATTGGTGTACGTATAGACAAAGTCGCTTGGAAGCTCCCAGATGGGTCTTGAGGTTATAACGTGATTTTGCCCCCATGATACATCACTACCAGACAGATCGGTGGAAGGTGTTGGTGTACTGGAGCCAGCCCAATGAACTATACGAAAGTTATACTCGCCTACTGCAAAGCTAGTGTCAAAAGGCACGTTCATGTCCTTGTCTTTGACGGCTCGAACAGGAGCAGGCCCCATCATAAAAACACCATATGAAGGCTCTTGTCTTGTGGCATCAACCACATTCCAACCGCTGTACTTTTCGTCGAGTTCTGGGCGTTGAATGAATACTGCATCGATTGAATGGTAGTTCCATTGGCTGCCATTGTAAAACCTTCCTGTACCCTTCCCTTGCTCCACAAGATAATCGGTAAAATCTGGGGATTGGTATAAGCTATCACAACCTGGAAATGGCCACGATCTACATGATGGATGCCCAGATCCAAAGTTTATGGTGTTTCTGACAGGAATTCCCAGAGCCCGACAAAAGCTCAACAAGATGGCGCTGAATACCCAACATTGTCCATAACGGGCTTGCACATTGGACCCCTGTACAGTGTTTAGAGGGGCTGTGCCTTCGTAGAAATAGTTGTAGTCCTTGAACCATCTTTCTATGATTTGAGGAACTGACGTCCACATACCAGGGCTCTTATTCTGTCCACATGCACGTCCCTCGGCCTGAGTGCATACGGGATCCCCTAGCTGCCACCCCGACGGTCCAGTGAGTCCAGCACACTCTGAGCTAGCGGTACAACGTACCTCTGGATTGGGCCAGTATCCCTCGAGGCCATTAAGACCAGGAAGGTAACAGGCACCATAGTCAAGCTTGGCCTCGCGGCAGTCAAAGTATGGCGCCGCAACCAAGCAATCATCGTCTGTGCTGCACCTAACTGGATCAGACGGGAACACTACTTCGTCCTTGCTATCTGACCAGTTGCCCATGAGGACCATGGTATTAATTTGGTTAGTGAGGAACCTAACGACAACTGTGGGGTCTGCCTTATCAAAAGGTTTACCCCACATGTCTAGAGTTGCCATATCCAGCAATAGAAAGATGAGCTCTAGGGTTTCTGGGTTAAATTGTCCAATTTGCCAAGGACTAGCGGAATAGTTGTTGGCTGATCCTTGAAATATGTAGACGTTCTCGTTTTCTATATACTCCGCAAGGTATTTGTCGGGGTTGGGCTTACTCTTATCGTTTTCGGGGTTTGGCATATACGTTAGGTCGTCGGTATGCCACGGATTATAAATTAAATATCCTTTGATCACTAAGACTTCCTCCACACCTTCAAATGAAGCACTTAGTTCCCACCTACTTAAAGGGGCCGTCACAGATGTATCTATGGTTAAGGTTGTTCCTCGAACGTTCACTGTCATGAAATCTTCGTGGGAAAGGTGCTGTTCTTTAAAGGTATTCAAGATGACGTTTGTGAGTTGAGGCAGGTCTTCATCAAGCTCTATGGTGTATGACCGTCCTCTGCGTATTACAAGTAACCCGTTATCCCAGTAACGCTTAACATGCGCCGATTTTGGTGCGCTTACTGTGGCGCTGGCCAGTCTGTAGGTATGTACATCCTCTTTCAGATCATCCGATGCTGCACTAACGAAATGATACACGAGTGCGCCCAAGATTACAACACTTACAAGACCTACACTGAACCACACTTGCCAGGGTATTTTTGTTTTAGATGGCATTTTTATTTAAGTAGTTCAAAAACGTGAAGTTCAGGATTCCCCTGAGAGTCAAGCTTCCATTGAGGTTCTGCAACTGACGTGATGGTCCCCACAATTTCAAATTCGTTGGTATCGTAGATGGTCCATTGGTCATAAACCATCTTTAGAAGCAAATATCCAGCTGGACCAGCGCTGAGCCCACATGTATATCTGGTGCGTTCGCTATGAACACACTTTCCTTCTTGGTTGACAAACAACAAGACGGATGTATTTGAGAGAACCCAGAGCCGGGGTTGTACATGCGCAATGAACTTGACATCAGGAAAGGGTTGGTCAACTACGATTCTGATCAGGAAAGGCTTGGGGACAGCTTCGACCGCGCGATATTGTACAATTTGTAAAAGTCCTCTTTCATTGGACCTGATGGTGCAAATATTACTTTGAAGTCCAAAGTTGGCAGCCAGCGTATGTTTGGCGCTCCAAACATGGTTGAAGCCAGGTTCGGCCTCCAGATTGTACAATTTCACCCCAATCCTGTGCGAGTACAGAAGGACGTTGTTAAAATCTTTGACCACAACAACGCATTCGCGAGCGTGGTGACGAGGCACACTGATTCCGACCTCCGAGTTCCCACAGAGCCGCATTTGAATATCGTAGAGTGTTAACAAAAGAAAGCGGTCTTCACCAGGAATCCATACGCGCTTGGGATAAAGGAGTTGCATGTCAACGGGGATGGGTGGGACCATCCAGCTCACATCATGTGTCCGAATATCGCGATCTACCACCAGACCCCAGGCATAATCATACACCAACTTGCATAATCCGGGAATTCCAAATATCTTCTTGACTACCTGTGCTCTTCGTTCTGACATGCCCTGATTGCGCGCAAAAAAGTGGTTCAATAGTAAAGGTTTGGGTAAAGCCTGGAAATGTCGACAACTGTCCGTCTCGTGTGGGTAACCCCGGATGCGGAACGTCAAATTGCATTCTGCGCGCGTGTGAGTAACCTGAAAACTCAGGATCGCCGCGCATACAAAGGTCTCTTGCGCTACTGCATTCGAGAGGGTCATTGGAGTCCCTTTGAAATGGCCTGCATGTGTCTTGAGATCCAAACCACCCGCGCTATAAGTGCCCAGATCTTACGGCATCGTTCCTTTCATTTCCAAGAGTTCAGCCAGCGTTATGCCGCCGTTCCGAGGGTGGAGCCAGTTGCAGCGCGCCGCCAAGATACCAAGAACCGCCAAAATAGCCACAACGATCTTCCAGGGGACACGAAAGCTTGGTGGAGTGCTGAACTCAAGCAATTGGAGGAAGCCACCCTCAAAGTATACTCGGAAGCCCTAGAACGCGGAGTGGCTAAGGAATGCGCACGATTCGTGCTTCCTATGCGTTCGTATACCAAGTTGTACATGCAGGGGACTGTGAGGGATTGGATACACTATATCAATCTTAGATGCGGTAATGGGACTCAGAAGGAGCATCAGGACGTTGCTCTACAAGCCAAGCTCATTTTTCAAGAACAATTCCCAACTGTGGCCGAAGCCTGTGGACTTCAATAAACCTTGCGACATCTGGATAGGGACGCTCCCCAGTTTTAGGTCTCCCATATGGAACCTTTTTTGGCAAATCCGCTTGGGGTCTTTGTAGCGTCCTAGACGCGTATGCGCCTCTGAGCTTCTCGTTTCACACGCTGGTTGGCTTTGGCATGTTTCTTTTAAGATTGCTTAAAAAGTCCAGGACTTTACGTAAAAGGTATCCATGTGTGGTATCCTAGCCATTCTCGACTCGAAGGTGGAGCATAAGACCATGCTAAGGAATCTTGAGCGCCTTCAGGATCGCGGTCCAGATATGACCAAGATTACAAAGATGGAAGATGATACCTTAGCATTTACGCGCCTTAAGATTATTGATCTTTCCAACGAAGGTATGCAACCTTTCCAGAAACCTGGTTTGATATACATGTGTAATGGTGAGATTTATAATCATCAGGAGCTAGAGACTCGTTACCGGATTGTGCCCGAATCCAAGTCAGACTGTGAGGTTCTGGGTCCCCTACTGAGTAAGCTTACGCCCCTCCAGTTCTATCGGGCTCTTGATGGTGTTTTCGCCTTCGTGGCTCGCCAATCAGCCGGGGAATGGATCGTGGCTCGTGACCCTATAGGAGTAAGGCCATTGTTCTTTGGTTATACGGAGAATAGGAAATTGGCCTTTGCATCCCTTGCCGCAGCTCTGGATTTTTGCGTAGACATCAAACAGTTCCCACCTGGTCTGGCACAGGTTAGGAAGGGTAAGATGTATTACTTGCCTCACACGTTACCCCTTCGACACCTGGGTCCTAGCCCAGCCAACATGATCCAAGAAGTACTTATTGGTGCAGTCCGAAAACGTTTGATGACTGATCGACCCATTGGATGCCTCTTATCCGGTGGTCTGGACAGCAGCATTGTCACGGCCATACTTTGCCGCGAAATTGGCCCAGAAAATGTCAGAACATACTCCATTGGTATGGAAGGGTCTCCAGACCTTAAGGCGGCGCGGATTGTGGCAAATCATTTAGGCACCATACACACTGAGGTCCCATTCACACCAGTGGATGCTCTAGAAGCCATACCTGAAGTTGTGCGCGTCCTGGAAAGCTACGATGTTACCACCGTTCGCGCCTCCATAGGAATGTACTTGCTGGCCAAATATATTGAAAACAAGACGGATGACACGGTTATCTTTTCGGGTGAAGGAAGTGATGAGCTTTTCCAGGGTTACTTATACTTTCATGAAGCCCCTTGTGCTTCTGCGGCTCGTCTGGAATCTCAGCGTCTTCAAGATGAATTGCACTTGTACGATGTTCTACGTGCGGATCGCTGCATCAGTTCATGTGGGCTGGAATTAAGAGTGCCCTTCTTAGACAAGGATGTTCTCAATCTTGTACACAACCTATCCGACGTTCAGTTGCGGCCTGTCAGAGGGCATGAAAAGTATATTCTCCGCTATGCTTTTCGAGAATTCCTTCCGGCACAGATCACGTTCAGAACTAAATCGGGATTTTCGGATTCAACAGGACCCGTAGAACGTCCGCTTTATAAGATCATACAGGATTGGCTTGTTGCAGGAAATCTTTATCCTGGTCTGAGTCCTGTTGACCGCGAGGAATCTTACTACAGAGAGTTACTGGAACGCGAGCTCCCTTGGTACCATCTTACTCTACCAAGATGGCTCCCCCGTTGGACTGACGAACAGGATCCATCTGGGATGAAGATGCCGGCTTTCAAGGACAATTAATTTTCACACCATTTAATTATAAAAAACACATGACTCCAGCACAAATTGCATTATTGATTGGATTTTTTATTTTTGGAGCCGCAATTGCAGCTTTAGTGACATATTTTGCGATAAAAACAACTTGTAAAGACTGCGACGACTGCGACGACTGCGACGACTTCGAAGTTTGCCAAGGAAGATCATATTGCTATTGTGATAAAGGCTTCCGTGGAGAGAATTGTGACCAAGTTGATCCACTGATTCAACCCGGTACTAAACTTACTATTCAGTATAATGGTAAGTACTTAACCGCTCTTGACAACTTCAATTTGTCTTGGGGAGATACTCCAGTTGAATGGGAATATGATGATGACAAGAAACTATACATGCGACTGTCGGGATCAAGTATTCGCGCTATAGGGGATCGGGCTGGAATCGCTGCCACATCATTGAGTGATGCATTAGCATTAGATGTCAGGGAATCGAGCATATGGTGGGGAGATGAATATTGTTTTGATCCCCAGTCTCGTGGTATTCAAACCTGGCCCGGTCAGTTTCATTGCCAAAGGTTGGTGATCACGGAAGAGTGAATGTGAGTGGCGAGATTCCCAAGATCACTTCTTGATGTTATTCTGAATCAGCATAGAGCCACTTGATGGCCATTTCAAAGTCTTTGAAACGCCGCACCGGCCTTGCTGGTTGGTATACTCTAAATAGCATATTAAAAAAGCCATCGAGGTCGTTGGTCGGACTGTAAATGCTAGTTTTTTCCAAAAGATTCTTGAAACGCGGATACAGCCTAACAACATCCGCAATAACTAGGGGATAAAATGAAGCCGGGGGTACGTTGTTTTCCACGGCGCCCTGAATAAAGAGCTTAATTTTGACATTTTCAGCTTCAGCCCTGTCTAGAAGCAACTTGAAAGCATTCATGAAAGCTAGGTAGTCAGTTCTATTCCAGTCAGAACTGCGAAAGTGGAGTGTGACCTGAGGCCAATGGCTAGAATCGTAAAGAATCATGCTTTTTCTTTTTCCTTAAACTGCGGATTTGTTATAATTAAGAGTTCGCCAAACGCACATATGAACGATTTGAAGTCGGGGATATACATGTAACTCCCGGCCATTTTCTGCAGGGTTTCCTGTAAAGTCACGAGTCCAGTAATTTCGTCGACTTCATGACGGTCGAAGGACTTCTTTTCCTGGCACCAAATCAGGAAAGCCCGGAAAACATGTACCAGCCATTCTTGGGCTTGCTTGATCTCTTCGCACTGATTGGCACGCAGGAGATCCGACCATGTCGCAACCACCTTGAGACAACCATAACCTACCATAGTTCCTTGGTTACGTAAAAGCTTACTAAGACTACTCTTAAACTGATCACTATATGTTATAGGATGAGCATTGAGCTGAACTTGGAGACATGGATCACAGAGGATATCGCCAATTTCCGAACGATTTAAGAGATCTTTGCGATCTTGTCCACATGAACGACATTGTTGTTGTTGGGATGACATGATACTTTTTATTCAGTTACTTTTTTCTACAAACAATTTGGCGTTGCATTTGAACACAAATTAGCTGGCGTATGCGGTGATTGCAATGGTCCATAGAGAATCAGTTGGGGTTTGCTGAAAGGCCAGGTAAAACGTTTGATTAGCTGGCCATGGAGTGTCAAGCACCATATCGATATATCCTCCAACTGAGGTACCAATAAGTTGGCTGCCAAAGTCCAAATCCACGGGAGAACCCACCTTGTTGAAAAATGAATCAAACATTTGGCACCTCAAAATCCCGAATGCGATTGGAGCACTGTCCCTGTCCACAGTGACAGTCATGTACACTCTTTTCAGGTCAAAGGGTAGTACGTGGCTTTGGAGGCCATACGGAGGGAAGGTAATAGGTGCCAAGGTTTCATCAATATCATCCTCTTCAATGTACCAGGTTTCGTTAGCATTAAATGGGTTCCATAGAGTCCCACCAAGCGCATCAAGTGTATCATCATTAATACCACCTCGGGCCAAAAAGACTCCTGGGATTTTGGTTTCCACAGACACAACAACACTTCCTGGAGTCACTTCGATATCCAAACTATCACTCTTAAAGTCAAGAGTATCCCCAGATTTTACTTCAAGTTGACTACCACCATTTGCAGCTACCGTGAAGCCCCCGATGGGGTTACCTTGTAAGTCTGAAATTGAGCCTACTTTGGCATCACACGCAACAATTCCGCGAACACGGAGGGTTTTGCATTCTTGAAGTGAGGAAGACATTATTTTGTTGTTTGTTTTTTTATTAAGAAAACTTTTTTTTACGTGAGCGAGCTTTCATTAAGAGCTCGTTTTTCTGCTTCGCGTTCTGCTCTACGTTTATCGTGGGCGTCTTTCTTTTTCTGGCGCCTTTCTTGACGCTTTGCTCTTTTGTCGTCCAAACTTGCTTGTTCGGCTTTCTTTTGTTGTTGCAAAAGAGCTTGTTGTTCTTGTTTCCTTAGATCTTTGTAAATTTTTCGAACAGATCGAAGTGCTTTGTTGAGAGGCTGATACTCACCATCATCACCAAGTTTTGCCACAATCCGTTGTCTTTCATTAATAGCAAGTGATAATTTGTATTCTTGAACGTGAGTGAGGCTCATGAAGTCTTTTGTTTTTTTTATCTTATGAGGACGGAAAAAAATTCAGTAAAATCCGACACGTTCACAACAATGGAGAGGTCTGAACCAGCTTACAAGGGCACTTGCTTGGTGGGGCCGGTCTCCTCCTGAAGCTTCGGGATCTTACACGCACTGGCAGCTTTTCTTTAGGTTCTTTATAAGTCCTAATTCCTTGAAATCCAAAGCCGATGGAGCAGGTGTTAAGCATTCTTTGGTTTTATTCTTTGGGCTTGATAATTGTCAAGCAGCCGTCTGCATATGTCCATTTTGTACCATCTTCCCTCGCGAAGGTATGGGGTTTCCTAATTAGGGCCAGTTTATTTTCCAGGGTCAGAATACATCCAAAATATTGTACAAACTGTTCGTCAGGTTGAAGGCGTAATTCAGGAGGTTCGTTGAGACACACAAGCTCCAAGGGCCCCAACTCTTCCAAGCACCGACCTTCCCATATTTTTTGGTTATCAATCCACATTTCAGCGTGTTTGCAATCCGTGGATTGCCAGTTGGAAATGATGTCAATAGTGTGAGGAAGTGTCACAGTACCATTTCGTGCTCGAAGCACACCCCAAGCTTCAGCCATTTTTTTTATTGGTTGTTGAGAATCCTAAATCTAGTCCCCGGGACTAAAGTGCCCTAAATGGTTTTTGGGATAAACTTGGGATTTTTTAAAAAATTTCAAAAATGTGCTTCAAAATTTTTTTTTTCGCGGCGGCAGCCACATTTTATGCATGAGGATATGTTTTTAAGAATTTTTCATACGCGGAAATGTCGGCCCCATCTTCGGCTGAATGCGCTTCCATAGTCACTTCTGGGTCAAGGTCAGCCAAGTACTTGTACTCTCTGAATTTGTCGGGCCACTCTGCTGGTGGATACTTTTCGGGCAAGGTTAAGTAGAAGTTGATGATGTCACGCCATCGCATGGGTTTATAGACCACTTCAGCATCAATGGCCCATCGCATGTAGCAAAACGCATCACAGTAGAACTGCTTTTCCCCATGCTTAAAGTAAGCTGGCATTACTCGGAATAATTGGGCTTCCGAATAGCGGCCTTTGTGGCAGTTCGGGTGCGTCTTACGACAGTAAGCACAACTCAACGGCATCTTTACAGGCTAGGTAATTTTTTTTTCTGTGAAAGGTGTCTCAAACGCATTCTAGGTCGAAGGAATGCGAAATTCCTTCAAGATTTGGTCTGTCTCGAGACGCAACTGAGCTAGTTGGGCAAGGGCTTCTCTGAGGTCTGCGGAACGTCGCTTGATTCGCCGAAGAGCTCCGTCCACTAAAAAAAGCTTATCCTGCATCAGCGTAAAGCGATTCTGAATATCTCTAACGTATTTGTAACCCCGATAACCCGCATATGCCCCAACCCCAACACCGACTACTCCAGCTGTCCACTTTAGTGCAGACTTCTCATCTAGTCTACTGGTCCTCACAAACTTGACAGGGGTGTGTATATCTAGGTTTATAGTTGTTCCCGCTTGCTCACGCGCACACATGTAATTGACCCACTCATTCTCCGAAGTCACTTCCCGCTCCAACTGTCTCTGACACGCCTCTTGCACATAGAGGAAGTCCCATTTACCTCTAGCGTCGACCAGAACCTCGTCACCGCGGATAAATCTGACTGGAACCATGCATGTTTCTAAGTCATCATAGGCTAGAGTTTGCTCTTCAGTACTCATCTTTATTCATTGGATTACACTATAGTTATACTCTCCTGGGGTCATCTGTAACTCTGGAATGTACTTTTGGAGCATCTCAAACTTGGAGGCTTCTGGGAGCGCGCAAAAACATGCTCGAGTAAATTCGGATGCGTCCAAGTTATCCAGAAAATCCACAGCTTGGGCAAGCCCCTCCAAAAGCCGGTTCCAGAACGTCGAAGAGAATCGCACCAGAGTTTGTTCTACGTAAGATGTTTGAGGTACACGGACGGCCTGAAGCATCTTGCAGCGTTTTGTACCAGTCAGGAACATGTACACATGAAGTTGTACGAGTTCGTACACAGGTAAAGTCTGAAAGATCTTGGAGCTTCTGTGCTTAATTTCGATCACCACATTCTCTTGCATGCCATCGATTTGCCCAGTTAACATGATGGTATGGCGCCCTCCGGGTAACTCGATCTGCTTCTTGAAGCGATGTGGTACTTTGACAATGGGGGAGTCATGGACGCGGTTGTAGGCGTCTATAAGTGCGGTTTCGCCCTGAATACCGTACCTTTTACACACACTAGAGTGCACATAACGGTAGCACATTGAAGAGAGCTCCAGACGAGCAAATAAGTCTTGTGGGAGCCGGGATTTTAGCTCTCTTAAGCGCCTCATGTGTTTGTTATGGTTTTGCGGACATCGGATTACATCCTGAAGAAGCTGAACTAGGTCTTCATCTTGCAAGTTTGAGGAACGTATGTGATTATCCATGCGCTTATTCCAGAAGAGGAGTTTAAAGCCATTTTCAGAGATATCCACAATTTCAGATTGCCATTGGCAGGTGTTAATACTTCTGTGCAACTGCTCCCATTCCCGTCCAATCTCTAAAAAGTTAACGTGTTCACCATGAAGGGACCCAGTGGTACCTAAAGGAGGCAAATGGGCATCTGTGAGTTTACGTAGGGCCGAATATTGTCGGTAAGTCCCAAAACAACCTAAGAGCCCCGATACTGCTGATGCTGAAACAGTTAACATTTAAACCAGCACTAGAAAAGTATTAAGTCCCTTAAATTGTACGAGCTCATCATTAAAAACCCAATTTATTTTGTATATATCGTTGAGCCTTTATGCGATACGTAGTGCCGAATTTTTATCTCAAATAACCTTTCCTTTGATAATATTCCCTTTGCGCCCATGTTTGGGGCAGAACGAGCGAGTTCCTTTAGCTTCGTGAACCTCGGTGTGGTACTCACAGACAGTGGGGTGCGCGCAACATTCGCTCCAGCCGCCAATAAGTTGACCTTCACAATTCTTGGATTCCAAGAGACAAGCTTGAAGGACCGACCGGCTCCTTTTTCCCCTGGAAGGCTTCCTGAGGTTCACACTCTCTTGAATTCGAAGGATGGTTGGTGCTAAGTACAGTTTGGCGCGTATCGGAAAGGGTGACCGAATTTCAGCGAGCGCGTCCTTGATAGTGAGGACATCATCGGACCTGCGATGGCCAATTTGTTTCTCATACACGAGTCGCTCACCCAAATATCCGCATCGACATTGTTGAGTCTGACAGGGGTATGCACCATAGATGGGTTGACACTTGAAATCTGCAACTAATTCTTTAACTAATGGTCGAAAGTCATGAGGGGCCTCCACGTGCGCCTTAGCCAAAAACTCACTGTGAAACCAATTGATAGCTGTTTGGTTAAACTTGCAGTCCAAAATAGTAGTCCAGATATGCTGTCGCAACCCAGCATACTTGCCATCTGAAGTCTTCACGTAAAGGTGGCGCAGGTCGGTTTGCATTTGGGGTCCCAATGTCTCAATTGCCTTCTGATCCTCTTGACTAAAATGAGCCTTGTTAGCTTGTAACACATGGTACAGATCGGCAAAGAAGGTCGAGTACTCATTCGTCTCTGAAGTCTCCAAGGGCAGGAAAACACATTTGACCTTGAACCCTTTCAAGAAAAAGCCATAAATGGCGCACGGAAATTGAAGGGATTCATGTTGCCAGTAAGCCATAGTAGGGGATAAGGTGTTTAGCGCATTAAGAATGCACGCTTTGATATCTTCCGAACTTGTAGGTTCCTTGACTTCTCGGGAAGTTGCCACTTGTAAGTCGCTGGGACCAGATGCCTTAACATCGAGAAAGGATGCCACAAACTTTGTTTCCTTCAAGTCTGCGTTGATGTTGCCAAATAATGGGTCTTCATGTAAAGAGTCGAACATGCCAAACATTGGTCTCTGGGTTGGATTAGCGGTCATCGTACTCGCCCTATGCATCAAATACATAGTGGATAAACTGGCATGTCGCAAGGCTCGAACCAAACCCAACAGAACAGTGAGAACAATGCTGGAAGTGAACATACCCCGTGAAATGTTGACTTTGGTTCCCATGTTGCCTCATAATGCCTTTTTTGACAAAGCCTTGGTTCCCGCTGAAATGGATGGTGCTGAATTGTGCGGAGAATTATCTCGGATTTTCCGAAAATTGACCAATCAAAAGTACGCATGCCCCAATCAAATCTGGATATACCGACAGGTGCGTCAAGGCGAACCCTTGAGCCTTCAGGGCGGTCAATTATTGATTGTTGCTCTGGAAAAAACTAATATTAAGAATTCTGGGTCCATGTCTCCAGGTACGGTCCTAATACCACAAGAAGGTCCAGTGCTTCTGGAGGGAGGGGCGTTTTTAGTAGTTTCCATGCACCAAAAAATACTGGGCTTTTGTTAAAAACAAATGATCACAAGCAAGCAGAAGTTGGAAGCTATGCGTTATCGGCTTTTACAAGAAATGTTAAGTAAAGGTTTTGGACATTATTGGCAACAAGCCCGTGACCTAAGGGGTAGGCTTAAGAAAGTCCTTAAGTCCCAAGATTCTGATCTCGTACTCCGGGATGACTTGTGGTCGGGTAGTCCCCAAGGAGGTGTCCAAGCTTGGTGGGAACAAGACAGCCCTTGGTTGTCTGGGTCCAGTTATTTTATTAGGCCCCGGGCAATCGTGGCACCGACAGTAAACTTTTTTGTCGGCGAACGTATTACTGAAAAGTTTGCGAGCAAAAAGACCATGACGGCCCAGGTAAACTTATTAATGGCAACCATCATGCGCAGTTACTACAGCGCTCCGAAAAAGCTTTGGCCAATTTCACTCAATATTGAATATGCATATAAATTATCCGAAAGCCGTATTCAAGGGCGCAACAGGAGCTTGAGTATTACCCAGTTTTTTAAAGAGTATGGCGCAACTGGTTTAAGTATTTGTTTGGCTGGATCTGGTCCCATTGTTCTCAAGCTTCTTCAACAATATAACAACAACAATGAAGAAGAAGTAGACGCCGGAATAACTGTAAATCAGGTGGTGGAAAATATTTTCAGCAATGTACCAGCACTCACCCAGCAAGAGATGAAAGTCGTGAAGACCAAGATTCGTGGGTCGCTTTCCAAGTCACGCAAGGTTTTAGTTGATAACATGTCTGAGCGGCCTCTGGGATCTGCCAGTATCGCCGTGGCCTATAAAACCAGGCTAGCAAATGGTGATCGGGCTGTTCTCAAATTTGTTAAACCCTTCTACATGTTTTTCTTTTTGTGTGAATGTGATTACTTGTTAAGCCAAGTCTGGCACGACCTGCGTCAACCAGGTGTTTCGGATGTTCTGCTGTACCAAACGCGGCAATTGTTGATGTTCCTAATCGTGCTTTTTACCGAAGAGTTTGATTACGAACAAGAGTATTGGTCAACCGTGCGTGGTTATCATATTTACAATCAACCCCGACAGAACGTGTATTCGGTGGAAGTTGTTGCTCCCTTCAAAATGGATCCATTACCAATTCTAGTAACATCAGCTGGACCTGAACGTAATCTTAAAGAAGCCTTAGAAGAACTCGTTTCTCAAGGGGATCGTCAGGGGGTCAGGCAAGTATACAACAATCTCATCAATTTCTTTAAAATTTGGTTTATTAACATATTTTGGGGGGTTCCACCGAATCGGGGTTTTTTACATGCGGACTTACATGCGGGTAACATTTTGATGGGTCCCTCTTCAGCTCAGTACTGCCTTTGCATTATTGATTATGGGTCATCTGGAACCCTTTCTTCTCAGGAACGAGAGCATATACTTGACGCGATGTTACTTTTACCGGGGTTCGATACAAGTTTTTTACCGTTAATTACCCGTCCACCTGGCTTTTGTGGGGAATTCACTATAAGTGGCAGTGAGTATCCACTCTCAAAAAGGCCTCTGCCAGGTTGGTTAAATTATTTTCAAGATCTTAGACAGGATCAAGAAGCTAAGCTTCGACCACTATTAGGCGACCCAAGGTTTACGAGAGCTCATCGTAAAAATAAGCGAGTTGTCCTGGCTTTTATCAAAAAAATCCTAAAAGTCTGTGAGGTCTCGAGTCTTTCTGAATCAGAATTGATTTCACTGAGAGATCAAGTACTTAATTACTCATCCAGTGATTATAACAGTTTTGGTTATCTGTTTCTTCAAATTATTCGCTATTCCAGAGATATTGGCCAGTGTACCAACAATTCAACGTTTGTGTTTGGCAAAGGGATTGCTTACCTTTCTGCAGCCATCTGTGCTGCCCGAGAGGCTTGTGATTCGCTGGGAGCAGGGTGCACACCCTTTAATCTTGGAGCTATAATGGTTTCTGAGTTGGTGAAGAGACCGTCCATGTACCCACGGTTGGTTCGTTCTGTGCTAGTTTAAAAATTTGGCACATCTGTAAAAAAAGGGATGTCCCTTGAAGCCATTAATCAAGGTATCTCTATTTTTGTTGCAGCATATCCTACGAAGCCCACCGCAGCTCAAAAGACTGCCATGTTTCGTTTTTTGACTTACTTTAGTCGCATCCTTCAACATGAAGATATCCCTACGTGGTATAAGGTCAACTTTTTCACTCGCATGTCCCCAAGCATGACCCGCTCTCAAGAAACATTGACGAAATGGCTCATGTCTTTAAACAGGTTTCGTATTTGGTTTGATGCCACAGATGTGATTGAAAGTCCGCGAACATGGGGGCCTTACGTGTGGAATTTTTTCAACACATTGGGTCTCCTTTTTGTTCCCCATCGCGCCGCTTTTTTTCACAAAATAGTAAAGCTTTTGCCAGACATTTTGCCCTGTCCAGAATGTGCAGAACGTTTACGTAAATTGTTGGCAACTGCATCATGGAGCCGAAAACTGCGACGATGTACTACAGAATCTAAGTACTTGCAATTTTTGGCGGACCTGGAACACCACATCAAACAACATCATGTAAAAAAATCAGAACCTCTAAAAACAAATGTACACTCGTTGGAATCCTCAGCGTAAGCGAACTTTACAGAGAACGGCTCCTAAGCCCAGATTAGCCCCCAAAACTACTGTGAACCGAGGGACCACGAAGGCCCGCCAGGCTCCGAAGGCCCGCCAGGCTCCGAAGGCCCGCCAGGCGTTTGTCAACGGGTCAAGGCGTCTTCGTTCTGGGGCGATTCAATTTAAGGGGAAGCGCGGTGTTTGGAGACCGCGAAAAGGATGTGGATGTGGACGATAGCTTGTCAGATGCTGCATGGACGGCGGCGTCTTTTCATAGAGGAGCGGCCTAATTTACAAAGACGTGAATCATGACCGTAATTATAGCAATTCGTACATTTTACAAGTGGACAGTAACATTGCGTATGGTACTGACTACCACATAGGTAACAGTACCCTTTGCAGAAACGCTTGCGTCTCAAAAAGCGTTTTTTTAGATGTTTTCCAGCTTTGACTACAATAAACATTTGATTTGTCATTCCTCTCCTTTCTCTTTTAATATATAGACAAACATGTGGTCCAAGATTTTGACCGAACTTTTGTGCTTAATTTGCCTGGCGTTGTTTGTTTGGGTCATGATCCAAAAGCACCCTGTCATTCCTTATGAAGATCTCTTACCAGTTGAAAAGTACTGCGCCAAACATTTTCGAAGTGGGGATTTAATTGTAACATTTGGTAACTATCTAGACTTGTTACACCCTGGACATTTGGCAATTGTAGTTGAGGGCACTGAGTATCACCAATTATACGTATGGGAGCTAGATTCCCAAGAAAAAACTTATGTGCTCAAACCATTAATGCCTTACCTGCAACGCGCATATCAAGATAATCGTAAGGTATTTGTGCGTCATTTACAGGGACCCAAACTAGATCTTTTACCTATTCTTAAGACCTACCGACACGTTCATTATGAGTACCAGGGCATCTTAGAGTACTTTAATGTTCTTTTGCACAAATATCTTTACTTGCCTGGTATTGTAACTCAACCTTTAGATGCAACTGCGTGTAAGCGACATTTCTACTGTTCCGAAGCTGTCTTTAGGGTTCTAGTGGATGTAGGTATTTTAGACTTGGGTGTATTTCAAAATGTTCCAGACATTGACCAAGACAGCTTGGAAGCCGAATTCCACCTCATCTACCCTAAATATTTACTTCATCCCGAATTTTGTATCAATGATTTTATTTACAGTCCTTACACTTACACAGAAGCACGGGCCGTTAAAATGTAACGGTTGTCCGAACTTTGCTTGCTGTCTTGCGCTTTTTGTTCTTGGTTTTGTTCTTGGTGCGTGGAGGGGGAAGTCGGCGACCTCCAAATGTCATAGGTTCCTTCTTGGTCATAGGTTTGGGTGACGGCGCAGGCGAAGGGGCCACGGGGGCCACGGAGGCCACAGGGGCGGCTGATGACATCGTCGTGCACTTGAAGAAGTCATCCACCGTGGTAAGATTGTAGCTTTCGTTGTAAGCTTGAGTGTAATAACGACTGATGACCCTAGCGGCTGTTCGTTTGGTTTCGGAGGGAAATGGCATATAAACGGTCTGGAAGGTATTTTCCAACTTGCGAATGTACTCACTGAGATCAATCTTGGATTCCAGTTTTTGTTCTTGGATGTACTCAGCATCGTCGACCTTCTGGGCAACTTTGGCGCTAGCCCTGCCACATATGGGGAAATATGAAACCCTGGTTCCTGGAGTCGGCCTATAACCTGGTTGGCGCTCCTCAATCTTGCTGGCAATCACCCAGGCCACCGCGTTTTCAGGAGTCGCGTATTTGGCTGCGAGGTTGCATGTCAAGATAAGTTCTTCAGTGGGTACTTTATGTTCACAGAGTGCTTTGAGCCTGTCCTCCATTATCCTGAGGGATTTGGATACATCAAGTTCCAGCAAGATAGCCTTCACCACTTCCCAAAATATGTTTCGTTGAAAGATGCAAAAACTGCGGCGAACACCAGCAACTCCTTTAGCGTCCATTTTGGGTTCTTTTTGCTCTGGAGTTTCATAGGCTATGGCTACCCGGCATTTCTTCTGAAACATAAGTACACGCTTATAAACCTTTTCAAACTCCAGGTTGATCGTAGATCCCACCAATTTTCTGAAGCGCTCAGTAATCTTCTCTGCCATAGCCGTGGCAAGTTCAAATGATCGAAGAAATCCCTCCTGATTAGCAGGTAAATCAAAAAGCACAAAGATACTATCAGTGTCCCCTCCGATGACCCTCGAACCACACGTCTTGAAGTCATTCTCAGCCCATTCTTGGCACTTGAAAATCAAGTTACGACCCACTGCAGTGGTGGCGGCGGATACTTCCAAGCAAGACCAATCGTTCATGTTTGCACCAGTGCCGCAAAAACCATAGATCGAATTACAGACAATCTTCAGATTCAGCTGGCGAGCATTGAAGACCCCAGCCAATTCCTGATATTTCTTGCGCTCGTCAGGGGTCTTAGCTTCTTTGGCCATGCGTTTCGCCCATTTCAGTTTCTTCTTGGCGCGGCCACGAGCATCCAATAGGTCCTTGCAAACCATGGGTAAGATCCCGGGCAAGTTCTGAGCAAAGGTTAGCTCACCCAGGTCCGTGTCAACCGATCGGTACTGCATGTGCGGGTACCGGGGTTGGTCGGGTTTAACCAGCGTACAAAAGCACAGGTTCATGGCTCGGATAATACTCGGATACAAGGCTTCAAAATCCAGGACCGTTAGGTTATGATAGAAGCCAGGGGTCACATCGAGGACAGTGGCCCCCTTGTAACCATCACTGTTCACAAAATCCAAATTGGACAGCGCAAATTGGTTTTCCCGAAGCTTGACAAACAACAAACTTACGACTCGAAACATTTGACCTTTGCTCAGAAGATCATCTGTAAAGACCCGGGTTACTTTGCTGAGTTCCAAGAGATCCTCCACCAGCAAGTAATGCTTGATGAGCTCAATGGGTAGGTAGGTATCCTGCAAACAGTAAGCGGCAATGAGCCCGCGATTCTCGGGGATACCGCTGTCGAAGAGTTGGAATTGACGCGCTGCTGGCATATCAATCTTCTTTTTGCCAAGTGCATGCTTCGAGACTGCGTTTAGACTGTATGTGTCCAACTTGAGTCGCCTGCGAAATTCAGGAAGGAGATCAATATTGATACAACCCGGCATCACAGGACATTTCTTCTTCTTGGGAATTTGGCATGTTTCACGCACCACATGACCCCAATAAAAAAACCGACTGTTGGGTGATAGCCTTTCCATTCGTTTGTACATATACCACCAGTCAAACTCCTTGATGTTGTAGCCAGTGTAGATGAAAACACCACGTAGGACACACCAGTCACGTACACTCTCGAGTAGCTCGACTTCCGTATCGTAGCGGTACACCAACGCTGCTTCCATATCTGGCGGCACGATGGTCTCCTTCAAACAAAAAACCACTCTTTCCCTCGCATCGGTTACCGAGTTCCAGATAGTTGCTGCAAATTGAATGACATGATCACCCTCTCGTTGATGGTTGGGAAACTCGGTCTTTTGAGGATTCCGCCAACCTTTGGCATCGGAATGAACTTCAATATCAAAGCTGCAAATGGTTAGAGGGAAATTTTCATCCCTTTCCACAGGCACAAATGGGGAGTTGCGACTGGGGTTCCAGGCGCAGTAAACTTCAAGGTCTGAATGAGTTGCTCGATTATTCAACGGATTCACCCTATAGCGAGGAATCTCCACAAAACCACCAGGTTGGGTGTGGTGGATTTGAACAAAATGTTGGGCTGGCTTAATGCGATGTTCCACCACTTCAACCACCTGGGACTCCTGATTTTGGAAGGTAATTCTCTTGGGTCCAGGATCCACACGTTCCCAACCACTCCTTGGATCGCGCTTGTAGTTGCAAAGAGCGCGTTTGACGCGGCGAAAATCACCCTCGGATTTAAAACTGAATTGACCCCAGGTAAATGTACGAAAACGCGGAGCATGAGGATCCACATTGCAACCATTGGCATCTTTGAGATGCATGACTTGTGAGAACATCTTCTCCTCTTGCCGAAGCCGAAAAGTCTTGCGAATCCAAGCATCCAGGGAACGAAAGGCCCCCACGTTGTCAGCATGAATCTTAACCATCATAATGTGATAGTAAGGCATGATGACACTAATACTCTTTCCATCCTTGAGAACTCCACCGATGACCGCATATGATGGATCTCCCCAGACCTTCTTGCCATCCATAAAGCAATCTCCATTAGTTGTCACTAGTTTTTCATCAGAACGATCACAAGCCCGAGGATACCCATAGGACAAATGAAACGTGAGCATTTGCATTGTGATCTTGCCTTCGTGAGAAGACATCAGATCCCGATGAGGCATCGGTGGATTTGAAGCAGACAGCCGCAGCGACGAAGACGACGACATTCTTTCTTGTAAGGCGCAACCTGAAAAAAAGTACACATAATAAAGGTTGGCAAAGCGAAACGCAACTCTATTATCGAACACTACATAATAAAGACCAATGAAAACCCTGCGTATTTGGTACTACGCTGGATTCAAGAATTTTGGAGACCGCCTATCCACCTACATTCTCAATCACTATGGTCGAACTCACAATGTCAAATTTGTTTACACGCCCAACAAAAGCCAAGCTGACATTATTGGGATCGGATCTATTCTACACTCTATGCCTTCTAACTTCCGGGGCCAGGTGTGGTCCACTGGAAGTCTTCAATACCCTCACAAAGCGCGGAACTTGGGAAAGGTATGGGGGGTTCGAGGAAAACTAACAGCGCGCAAATATGGCGGCCTTCCCGTCATCGGGGATGGAGCTCTGCTCCTTCGACACATGCACCCGAAACCGGTGAAGAAAAAGTATCGTTTGGGCATCATTCCACATTATGTGGATCGTAAATCAGTGCTGCAAATGGTTCGACCTCGGTCAGATGTTACCATCCTTAACATTCATGATGATCCAGCTGTTTTCATTAAAAAGCTCAGACAATGTAGGTGTATCTTCTCATCCTCTTTGCATGGACTTATTGCTGCAGATGCTTTTGGTATCCCAAATCGACAATTTAGGGTCCCCACCAGCAACAAGATTAGAGGAGGTTTCTTCAAGTACAAGGATTACTATAGCGCATTTGGTCTTCCCTTGCCCAAGTGCATTATTCTGAAAAAGGATACTCCATTAATGACTAAATGGTATCCTCTTACCCTCAAGCATTACTCAAGACCCGGTATGGGTGCCTTACAGCAACGATTGTTGGCTGTGACCCAAGAAATGCTAGCGACTCTGAGCCGCTAGAAGCGGAAAATAGGTCTTGAGCTGCCAGGCCGTTAGGCGAGCCCTGGCTAATTGCTGCCATTTCTTGATCAGGTAGAGATACGTGGTTTGTCGTGGACTGCGCGAAAATGTGGACCACGGTTTGTAACGAATGAAATGGAATATCCGCGAAGTCCGAATCAATTTGGAATTTTCCGGGTTTATGGTGTTGTAGCTTGATGATATGTAGTTGATACGGGGCTGCTCCTGAGTAATCACATAAAGGGATAACAGACTGTCGTCGCCTTTTCGCGGGGCCCCAGCTGTGATAGCCAATTTGTAGAGCCGGGCCATTTCGTTGCTAAAACCCACCTTTTCCAAATTTACGTTGTTGTAAAAGAGCACGCCTGTTTGGGGCCTCCGTTGTCGCAACTTGTTTTTGTAAACCGTCAAATGTTTCTCATACTTTGGAACATCATTATACACGGTTTTCCATTGAAAAATTTTGTGAAGGCCCACCGCACCAATGAACTGCCCTGACAAACGAGCTACCATTTGTGCTCCACCCAGCGTCTTGGAACACAAGAGGTCGCCATCGACCGCCACGCTATGTGTAAAACCCCGGTGTCCAAAGATTTTTGGGGCCCAAAAATGATAGTAACACTCCACCGGATACTCAAATCGGCGATAGAACTTAGATTTTAGGTTAATTTCCACACACCCAATTTTGTGATATTTCATGAGATGCTTCATGCGCTTGGAAAATTTGGTACCCACAATGTGCAGCGGAACCCCCGGATTGTGAGCACGAAATGATAATAAAGTTACCACACATTTTGGAACATAACCATCGTTGGAGACGCAAAATATATTATAGCGCATGTGTTTGTTTTTTAAAGTTCAAAAGTACTGATATCTAGCTTAACAAAAGAGAAGACTGATGTTTTGGCCTCGATCATATACACGACCACTTGGTAAGATACAAAGAGAATTCGCGCCTCAGCCGCAACCCCAAGACCCCGAGCCCGCACCAGCTGCTCCCGCCACCTCTGAACCCACAAAAGATCCCGAGCCCGCTACCGACGCTCCCGCCGCTCCCGCCACCTCTGAACCCACAAAAGACCCCGAGCCCGCCACAGCCGCTCCCGCCACTCAGCCCACCCATGACATTCACACCACCCCTGACCCTTTGGATTTTGACCGACAATTGGCCAACATTCCATCCGACGATGACATGGAAGATGCTACCAAACCCATCCAGCCCCCCTTGGAAAGCCAAGAAATTCAAAAACTCAAGAAATTGAAGTTTTCGGAATTGGTGGAGCTTGGAGCAACGTTAGGGTTGCCTAGACTGCGAACAAAGCGGGAAATGCGGGAAGCCATTATGAAGGCTCGCCAAGAAAAAAGTGCATAAAAATTAAAAAAAAACGTCCATTATGCTTCAGGCACTTTACAGGACATTATTTGTCAACCCCTTACGCAAACTTTATCTTGAAGGTCCTTCCGTTTACCAGGTTGGGTTTTGGGAAGGGCGCGTCTTTACGGATATTTGCAGGGAGTTAACCAGTCACAGTGAACTATTTTGGGAAACTCATCCTCGAGAGTGTCTGGACATTATTGAGCGCAAGTTTGGATCATTTGTGGGAACTTTAGAGGTCATCATGTATTTTTACTGCATGTACCTAGCATGTGATTACATATCCAGCAAATTCCTGCGTCCCAGAAATCCAATCCTTCATTTATATGTTCCTGTGGGTAAAGAGAATGATCATCAAAACCCTCGCATTCATTATGTTCCTCCTGGTGCTACCGCTGCTGGTACAGGCCTTACATAGGTACTTTGCCAGCAAGGCGCGCTACCAAATTCAACAAAGCCGTATTTGGCATTATAAAGATCAACAAGCTACCCTACTATTAGACCCATGTGGATCGCAAGTTACTGATGTTAATGTGTGGGTGGATCCCACAAATTTAGGGGACAAGGAGTACCTGACACTTCATGTACATCAAATAAGACCAGAAAGCAACTTTTATGAAGAGCTATGTGAAGCCAGGATCGATCGAAAATGCCCCACACGAGTGCGATTCCAGCTACCCTCACCCATCGACGGGTGGTCCACCAACCCACTGTGGGTCACCATCGATGCGTCTGTGACCGCTGAGGCAGCAACGGTTCCCCTGTGTCTGAGTGTGGGCCTTCAAGGTGCGCCATCCAAAAACTTTATTCGTATTTAGACATATTGGGAAGATACGACCAAAGCATACGCGTATTCGTGCCAGTCAACGAACCGCCCGATTCTTGGTACAGTCGGGCTAAGGTATGATGCATACGACCCCGAACCTCACCCAAGCGCTTGAAGATGGCTTGTCGCAAAGGTTGGAGCACGTGGATCTCATAGGCTGTTTGAACCGCATCCGCATAAGGAATACAAGATAATAAAAAATCCAATTGAAATTCACGACTCACTTGTTCCCCATCACCCAAGTCAAATGTTGCGTGGATCATAAACTTCTTAGATTCGCGCCCAACTTGAGCATCGTACATGTAGAAGCCACTTTGTTTAGCATCTTGGTTGATTTCAAAACCATCAGGCGTCACTTCTTTTTCCGCAACCCAGTTCACCCTCACGATGGGAGGGTATTCAACATAATTCTCATCATCTCTTAAAAGCAGCTTCTTTTCCAAGCATTTCTCCATGTTGAACACCATCTCATCCATTCGGTAGATGTTAAGAAGTGGCATTTTGTACATGTGAGAACGCCCTGGGTCGTCTTGCATTTCCTGGAATACCTCAGCTCGATCTTTGCCGAAAGAGGCCAGGAACCAATGATGTCTGGAAACCCGCGATCGGCGCTTCTCACCAAGCTCACCAACCTTCACTTCAACCTCGCGAATAAAGTCTTCCAGAAGCAAATCCACGTATTCAGTAGTCATTTTGTGAACCTATAAAACAAAAAGAATCATGGCCAAAAATCTAACAAGCAAACAGTACTGTCGGGATATTATTACGCCAGGGTTGCAAGCTATGCACACTGCAAACGCGCACCTCCCACAAGCGCAACGCAGCGTCCTGCAAGCTGCTATCCTCAAAGGGATGATGTGGGACCAGGGGCGCACAATTAAAGTAGAATTCTTAGAAGGGACCCAGGAACAGAAAGATTGGGTTAAAAAAATTGTCACAGAAACTTTCACGCCAGATCTTATCAATCTTAAATGGGATTTTGACCACGGGGGAAGAGGTGATATTCGAATAACTTTTGACCCCAACGGTGGGGCATGGAGCTACATTGGAGATCCAGTTAAAAATTCGATTCCTCCCAACGAACCGACACTCAATTTGAGCTGGGTTGATGATAATTATAGAACGGATCCGCGATCTGTGGCTTCTGGGTGTTGTGGCGGAGTCGTAAAACACGAATTTGGCCATTCTCTTGGCCTTACCCATGAACACGCCCGCCCAGATTACCCTATCGCCTGGGATTGGCCAATTGTTGTCGCAGCTCTCAGCGGCCCACCAAATTATTGGGATGAGGAAATTATTCGTCAACAAATGACATCCATTTATAATGAAGACCAAATCCAAGGAACCGAATTAGACACAACATCCGTGATGATGTACATGTTTCCAGAAGAGTGGATTTTGCCCGAATACAGACAATATTACGACCTTCCAGATGAACCAATCCAACATCTCTCTGAACTCGACAAGAAACTTCTGAAAGAAATGTATCCACCGGACGGGTCTTCACCGACGGTTGACCCCGATCTTATCGACAACATTAGCGAGACTACTTACTATGACGAGGATGGTAACCAGCTAGACCTACCGGATGGTGAGATCACTGCGGTGACGCAAACTATTGACCCCATAACCGGTGACGTACTCAACGAGGATGTGGCGACTCTAGGTGCGGCTTCCGAGGGTGGTAATTGCCGCTACAGCACTCTACAGATCGTCGCCATTATCCTAGCAGCCTTAGGTGGCCTAGCTATGTTTGTATTGCTTGTCGTGTGGTTCTGGAAGTCTTGTGGTAGAACGTAAGGTCTAGTATATTGTACGTGAGGCGCTGGTATACCCGGGTATTTCCAAGTTCCAAAAATCCCCATGTTTGAACCTGAGAATATTAAAGGATCAAGCGAGCTGCCGCCGCGAAAAAAATTTTTTTGGTCCACATTTTTAAAAATTTTTGAAAAACCCAAATATCCCCCAAAAATCATTTAGGGCACTTTAGTCCCAGCCCTAAAATTAGGGCTTTGTTGGAAAACCCGGATATACCCGACCAAATATTCTAACATTTGATTGGCCAAAAAAGGTTCACTCGCGAGCCATAATTCGCAACTTCTGGAAACCCAACGGACCCCAACGGACCCCCAACCCTCATGGCTCGCATCCGCATTCACTACTTATGGCATCTTATTCTCAAGCATTATGCCAAGCTTTGCAACACAACATGGGCCTCCCTGAAGGAACGCGTTGTCGGGGACATCAAGGTCGCGCAAATAGTATATCAGTACGCTGAACCATCCGTACGCAACGCTGGAGTGGACATGTATCCGACGTACGCTTACCACTTTATGTACAATTTGGACAAAAATGTTATCAATAGACGCGTGCAGCAGCTTCAAAAGTGCGTGTTCGACGACTGTACGTTGCGTTTTTGGCCCAACAAGGCGCGTAAGTACTGTTTGGGTTGCCGCGACCGCCCTGCCATTACCAAAAAAGCCAACCAGAAAAAGATGAACCGGAAGCGCCGCCAAGGCATCGTCAGCACTCCGTGCAAAGTCAAGCTTGTCAAGTACGAAGATTGATTAATTAAAAAACAATTCGAATTTTGATTTTTGCGTAAACTTTCCGTAGAATTACTAAACAAGTTTGAGTGTTCGAATTTGCGTACTTGCACTAGATAGTTTCCACTTAGTCACATCCACAAACATTCCACTTTTCTAAAAAATCATGTCGACAACCATTACTCAAAGTCAAATTGAATCATTGTTCGAAGAGAACCCAGTCTCAGGTCCCCACCAAGGATTCTGCACACCCAGTGAGCGCTTTGGCGCCGGAAAGCCTTTGCTGGCGAAGATTGATTATGAATAAATTCTACTTTTTATTTTGCGTAAACCAGGGGAATCTGTACGTCCGAGCTGAATGGTTTTGCCTCGAATATGACTTCGATTATGTTGAATTACTAAAACAAGTTTGAGTGTTCAAATTTGCGTACATATGCGTTCCACTTAATCACACACCCACAAACATTCCACTTTTTCCTGAAATCATGTCCGGAACAATGACTCAAAGTCAAATCGAAGCGTTGTTCGAAGAAAACCCAGCAATCAAAAATGTAAAGATTAGAGTTGATAAAAAGACTCAAAAGGCATCAGTGATTGATGTTATCAAATTAGTAACTGGTCAAAATAACGACGCCGCATCAACCATATTCAAGCGACTTTCGAACGATGTTCGAACCAATTGTTCGAAACTCAGAATCAACGGAAAAGGTAGGGAAACTCCAGTCGCCGACGCTCCTACGCTTGTATCCCTGATTTGGGAGCTTCCAGGTAAGGCTGCCCGTGCGTTTAGGCGTCAAAGCGCTCACTGGGTGTGCAGAATCCTTGGTGGGGACCTGAGACTAGCCCAGGAGATCGAACAACGTTATGTACAAACTTCGCAAGAAGCCAAGTCGTTCTTCCTTCAAAATGCACAGCCTGGCCCTTCCCAAAACGTGGAGTTTGAGCGCCGCCTCAAGCAACGCCAAATGGAGCTGGATATGCAGCGTAAGGAACAAGAATTCAAGTCAGAGATGGAAGAGCGTAATATAGCATCACGCCAACGTCAAGAAAAAATGAAGCTTGAAAACGAGGAAAGGCGCTTGGTTTTACGCCAACGTCAGGAAAAAATCAAGCTTGAAAATGAGGAACGACGCATGGTTTTACGTCAACGTCAAGAAGATTTCGACAATCAAACCCTGGCTTCGATGAAAAGGTCCATTGAAGTGCTCAACATGGATGATCGTGATCGAATTTGGTTTAAAGACCTCGTTCGAATTTGTCAAAAACGCAAGGCCGATCAAATGCTTGGGCGAATTGGTAAAGCCGCCGAGGAAAAGCCTGTTCAGTTTATTTCCATCCCCCTTGTGGCTGCTCAAATGGGGGTCCGTCCAAACGGCAAGGAGTCATTGATCGGACGGCGCATGGTGAAACTCTGGCGCGAAAAGTATGACAAGGGACGCAAAGAACAACCACCAAAGCGCGTGAGTTTGTATCAAGGGCGGGAAATCCTGGCGAATTCCTATACTGAAGAAGACACTGATATTATGCAACAAGCTATACGGGAAGTCCTTTTGCTCGACGACTAGGCTCGGGCTTCAATTACCAAAGAGGACAGCGCTGAATTCACGCGCCATATACGCCTCTCTAAGTTTTGTAAGTCTGGATGTGAGCTGGACCTCACTTCAACTCTGGAAGTTTCTCGGAACCCCACACGTTTCATTTGTGCGCTTAAAGTTTCTTCATCGTAAATAAACTTGTGGCCATGCCTGATTTATTAATATTGGAAATAATTAAACAAACTTAGAAAATCCTAGAATGTCAAATACTCCCAATACTGAACAAGGGTAAATCAAACCCAAGCCCTCGAAAGGGCGCTGCAGTTAGAAGCG
>Ga0180435_10001106_pt1 | contig 28330 bp, 21 predicted proteins | sample SS_ome_3_FD_132467 | JGI IMG/M metagenome (GOLD analysis project Ga0180435, IMG submission 132467) | Hypersaline lake sediment archaeal communities from the Salton Sea, California, USA - SS_3_S_1 metaG | ecosystem: Environmental > Aquatic > Non-marine Saline and Alkaline > Hypersaline >... | reverse complement strand
CTGTTTTTTCATGTTTTTAATTATCCAAGAGACCGCTGGCACGGTCTTTGCTTGTTATAGGGCGAAAGGCAACGATTTACGGGAAAACAAATAACATCGCCACCTGCAACAACACCGTGAATCGACGCAAGGATTGTGAAGGAATACAGCCAGGGAGACAGGATATGAAACCCGAATTCAACGACGTACTCAAGACCAGCGTTACCACAGTAGCCGCCTGGACCTTTGCAGTATGGCTGCTGTTTCTCCTGATCACTTCGCTCGCGTTGATCACGTAAGCCCGAAATATCGTGCAAGGGGAACGGTCGGCCCGGGCTCAGCCCGGGCCGGAACCGCCCAACTGAATAGCCAGAGCTCTTCCACACCTCTCTCTCCTGGAAGAAGCTGACCCCGCGAAGGCAACTTCGCGGGGTTTTTTATGAAACCCCCGCAAAACCGGCCCCACGCGGGATTCCGTATCGATTTTTTGGCACACTAGCGTCTTTTAACGTGAACGAATAACTCGGCCATTGAATCAGAATACGGAAAACACCGGCACGGCCGCTGAACTGAACCAGGCGGTTGCATGCTTTAACCAGGGCAGGCTGGAAGACGCGGTCAGGATCTGCCGCAAGGTGCTGGCCGGTCAGCCCAATGAAGTGGGCGCACTGAACATCCTTGGCGGCAGCCTGGCGCGCCTGGGTAAAACCAGGGAAGCGATTCAAGCGGCCGAACAGGTCTGCCGGCTGGTGCCGGGCAACGCGGTTTTTTACGCCAACCTGAGTTACCTGCACAGCCTGGCCGGAAACTACCAGAAAGCCGTGCTGGTGATGGCGCACGCGGTGATCAGCGACCCGCAAAACCCCGTCCACCAGGCCAAGTTCGCACGCCTGGTCGACCGGCTCGAGTTCTACCAGTTGTCCGAGGAAACCAACGCCATCAGACAGGCGATCGGGATTTGCCTGGCGCGCCACGGCATTGACGCCACGCCGTTTTCCACCGCCTGGCACTCGCTGCTGCTGCTGACGCCCGAGTTTGTCGAACTGGCGGCTGCAACCGGAAGCGGCTCCTTTGATGAACAGGCGCAGCTATTCGACGCCGCCGAGGTTTCAGACGCGTTGCTGGATCCGTTTTTTCTCAACGGTGTTCGATCACTGCATGCGGTGGATGTGCGCCTCGAACGCATCCTGACCTTTCTGCGCCGCTGGTTTCTTTTGCGCCGCGATGCGTACGACCCGACGCAGTTCCTGCCTTTCCTGTGCGCCCTGGCGGAGCACTGCCTGCTCAATGAATACGTGTTCGGCATGACCGCGGACGAACTCGCCGACGTCGGCGGCCTTGCCGCTGAAATCGACCCATCGAACCCGGCTGGTCCGGCCGACCAGGCTCGAGTCGCACTTCTTCTGTGCTATCGCGACATCGGCCTGCCCGCAGGCGCAACGCCCGGGGAAGGTCCTTTCCGGCAACTCGTGGAGAGTTATCGATCCATCGCCCGGGCGTCGGACAAGCAGCTTCAGGCGGTCCCCTCAGTTGCCCCGGCAACGGACGGCGGGGCAAACGCCGTGTCAGCGGCCGTGGCCGGTCAGTACGAGGAGAATCCGTATCCCCGCTGGCGACGCCTCGAAATCCCGGCACTCAGCGAGCAGCAAAAAGCACTGGGCCGGGGCCGGGAAATACTGGTCGCAGGCTGCGGGACGGGCCATGAACCGCTGAACCTGGCCGTTCACTACCCCGAGGCGCGCGTGACCGGCATCGACCTCAGCCTGCAAAGCCTGGCTTACGGCCGGCGTAAAGCCGCCGAGTTGGGTATTGAAAATGCCGAACTGCTGCAGTGCGACATTCTTCGGGTCAACCTCCTGGGCAGGCAATTCGATCTCATCACCAGCCTGGGCGTACTGCACCACATGGAAGACCCGGTGGAGGGCTGGCGCCAGTTGCTCACCTGCCTGAAAGCCGATGGCCTGATGAAAATCGCACTTTACAGCCAGGCCGCCCGAAGCTCGGTGGCGCAGTGCCGTGAGTGGATCGCCGAGCAGGGTTTCGAACCGACAGCCGATGACATCCGGGCATTCCGGCAGGCGGTCATGGCGCTGGAGGAGGATAATCCACTGAGGGACATCATGGGCTGGAGCGACTTTTATTCCCTTTCGGAATGCCGCGACCTGGTCTTCAACGTGCATGAGCACAACCTCACCCTGCCCTGGATCCGGTCCACACTGGATGAACTCGGACTGGTCTGCCTGAACATGCGCATCAGCAACCCGGAGTTCAAAAAGGAATACCGAGGGATGTACCCGGCGGATGCCGACATCAGCGACCTGGAGAGCCTGCACGAGTACGAGCGGCATAACCCGCAAACCTTCAGGGACATGTACCAGTTCTGGTGCTGCCGCAAAGACAGCGTCACCGCGGAGCGTCCGCCGAAATGGTTCTACACGATGGGCGGTTGATGGCAGAACGGCGCGCAGACAGGTGAATCAGGGGCGTGATCTGGGTTTGCAGCACCTCCGTTTGCCGCCTGGCATCGGGTTCGGTTTTACCGGCGCTGTTTCTGCTCACCTGGGCCAGCCTGGCGGTGGGCCTCTTCGAGGCCTGACAAACGATTTCTTCAGCAACACGACTTTGTCACTTTAAGTGACCATTCCCGACATATCTGGCTATTTACAATCCTGCAAACCTAGCCATATCTACCCTATCCTATTGTTATAGGAGTGTTTTTTCTTTTATTGGAGTCACTGGCACGGAATGTGCATATAGAAGGGTGAAAGGCAACGATTTACGGGCAAGACCAAATACATCGCCACCTGCAAAACCGTGGATCTACGCAAGGATTGTGGAGCTTTACAGCCAGGGAGTCCGGTTATGAAACCTGCTCACAACAACGCAACAAAAACCAGCGTCGTCACCCTAGCCGCCTGGAACTTTGCCGTTTGGCTGCTGATTCTGCTGCTCCCGCTCGTGTTGATCGACTGAACCTGTAACATCGTGCAAGGGGGGAACGGTTGGCCCGGGCTTTGAGCTCGGGCCTTTTCCTCCCGAAGAGGATTAGCAGGGTTTCTCCATCCTGCATATCCTTCGACGAAAGCAAACCCCGCGAAGACCTCTTCGCGGGGTTTTTTATTCCCTGGCCTGCGTCTTTTCCGGGTTCAGTTCTTCGCTTTATCCACGATTTTGTTGGCGGCGATCCACGGCATCATCGCGCGCAGTTTTTCGCCGGTTTTTTCAATCTCGTGAGCAGCGTTCGCCTCCCGCGCGACCGTCATTTCCGGGTATCCGGCGGCGCCCTCGTTGAGGAAGCGCTTGGCATAGGCGCCGCTCTGGATGTTGGCCAGGGCGGCCCTCATCGCCGCGCGGGACTCTTCATTGATCACCCTGGGGCCGGTAACGTATTCACCGTACTCGGCGTTATTGGAAATCGAGTAGTTCATGTTCGCGATGCCGCCCTCGTACATCAGGTCGACGATCAGCTTCAGTTCGTGCAGGCATTCGAAGTAGGCCATTTCGGCCGGGTAGCCGGCATCCACCAGCGTCTCGAAGCCGGCCTTGACCAGTTCGACGCAGCCGCCGCAGAGCACCGCCTGTTCTCCGAAAAGGTCGGTCTCACACTCATCCTGGAACGTGGTCTCGAGAATCCCGGTCCGCCCGCCGCCAATCGCGGAGGCATAGGAAAGCGCGGTCGCCATTGCCGTGCCGGAGGCGTCCTGTGCCACGGCCACCAGGTCCGGAATGCCACGACCGTTCGCGTATTCGTTGCGCACCGTGTGGCCGGGCGCCTTGGGCGCGATCATGATGACGTCGAGGTCCTCGCGCGGCACGATCTCCTTGTAGAGAATCGCAAAACCGTGCGCGAACGCCAGCGTGGCATTGGGCTTGATATTGGGATCGATCTGATCGCGGTACAAGCGGCCCTGGAACTCGTCCGGTGTCAGGATCATGACGACATCCGCCCCCGCGACGGCCTCCGGCACATCCGCCACCTCGAGGCCGTGTGACTGCGCCTTGGCGCGTGAGGACGAATCCGGGCGCAACCCGACCACGACATCGACACCCGAGTCGCGCAGGTTGCAGGCGTGCGCATGTCCCTGCGAACCGTATCCAATGACGGCGACCTTGCGCTGCCGAATGATGTCGAGATCGCAATCACTGTCGTAATAAACCTTCATGGCGTGTTCTCCGCTGGAATTTGCTGTGTTGAAGCACTATACGCGCCGGGTTTTATTGCGTAAATTGATATATATTCATCCATGTAATGCATTTTGAGCATCATTTAAATTGGACCGCCGGCAATTGACACAGTTTCTGAACCTGGCCGAACAACTCCACTTCGGGCGGGCGGCCGAACTGGTCAATGTAAGCCCCTCGGCACTCAGCCGAAGCATCCAACGGCTGGAAAAGGAACTGGGTGTCGCCTTGTTCGAACGCGACAACCGCAACGTGTCGCTGACGCATGCCGGGCGCCGTTTTCTCGAGTACGCGCGTGAAACGGTTAGCGGCTGGGATTCGATCCGCAACGAACTCATGGCGGATGCAAGCGAACTGCAGGGTGAAGTGAGCCTGTTCTGTTCCGTGACCGCCAGCTACAGCTATCTCGTGGACATCCTCGAGGCCGTGCGCGGTGCGCATCCGGCCATCGAGATCACCCTGCACACCGGCGACCCGGAGGATGCCATCTCCCGCATCCTGTCGGGCCGCGACGATCTCGCCATCGCCCTGCGCCCTGAAAAGATGCCCTCAGGGCTCGCATTCCGCGCGCTGGATCGCTTGCCGTTCGTATTTATCCAAGGGCGCGGCACGGCGGTCGAAGAACCGCGTGACTGGTCCACAATACCGATGATTCTGAACGAGCGCGGCGTGACCCGCACCCGCGTGACCCGCTGGTTCGAGGAAAAGGGGCAGTCATTGAATGTTTATGCCCAGGTCGCGGGTAACGAGGCCATCGTCGGCATGGTCAGCCTGGGTTTCGGCGTGGGCGTCGTTCCGGGGATCGTGCTGGAAAACAGCCCGCTGGCCGGGGAAGTCCGTGTCCTGGACGTGCGCCCGCAACTGGAACCCTGCGAAGTCGGCCTGGTCAGCCTGGAGAAAAACCTGTCCAAGCCGCTCGTCCGGGTGTTCTGGGACGCGCAGCGGTAAAAAGAAGGCGGCCCGAAGGCCGCCATACCGCAGGAAATGAACGCGATCAGCCCGCATGCTCGATTGGGCTTGAGTCTTTTTGCTCACCACGGCGTCCGAAAAGCCGCTTGACCCGCCCCACCAGGCGTTTTTTCGCGTTGCTCATGTCAACACCGATCGCGTACATCGCGGGCACCATCAGCAGAGTGACGAAAAACGCGGTAAACACACCGAAAACCAGCGAGACCACGATCGGGATCAGGAACTTGGCCTGGATCGATCGCTCCAGCATCATCGGCGTCAGGCCCACGATGGTCGTAGCCGTGGTCAGCATGATCGGCCGGAAACGGATGACGCCGGCTTCGATGATCGCCTCCAGGGGCTTCATGCCCTTGTCCCGCAGGCGATTGGTGTAGTCGATCAGCACCAGGTTGTCATTGACGACCACGCCGGCCGCGGCCGCGATGCCGAAGTAACTGAAGATGGCCATGGTCATGTTGAGCACGGCATGCCCGTAGATGGCGCCGACGTAGGCATACGGCATCGCGACCAGGATCAGGATCGGCTGCCAGTAGCTGTGGAACGCGATGGCCAGCATCGCGTACATCACGAAGAATGCGATCAGGTACAGCCCGAGCACTTCCTTGATGAACCGCGCTTCGCCTTCGGCCTGGCCGACCGGACCGTGATCGATGCCGGGATAGCGCTTCTGCCATTCCGGAAGGAAATTCTCGTTCAGGTCCTGCATGATGTCGGCGCGCACGTTTTCTTTCAGATCCGCGGAAACCCGGGCGGCGCGCGCACCGTTCCAGCGCTGGATGCGCTTGATTCCGGGCGCGTACTCGAGATCGGCGATCGACAGCAGCGGCACTTCGCGGCCATCAGCCGTGCGCACGCGGAAATGCTTGAGGCTCTCGATGGAGCGCCGCGACTCGATCGGGTAATGCACCATGACGCGCACGTCCTGGCCGGAACGCGGCAGGCGCTGGACCTCTTCGCCATAGTAGGCCTGCCTGACCTGGCGCGTAACATCGCCCAGGGTCAGGCCCAGCTTGTGCGCGCCGGGTTTCAGCACGAGGCGAATCTCGTCCGATGCGCTCTCCAGGTTGTTCCGGATGTCGTAAAGAGCACTGTAGGTGCGCAACTGATTTTCCAGCTCGCTGACCGCGACGCGCAGCGTATCCAGGTCCGGGTGGCGGACCGACATCTCAAACCCGGGACCATCGTTTTGCTGCGTATAGGTGACGCTGACTTCCTTGGCGTCGGGCACATCGCCCATCAGTTCCCGCAAACGAATGGCGGCATCCTTGGCGCTCATCTCACGCACCTCGGGCGGAGCGAGCTTCACGATCGCGAGCACGCTGTCCCGCCGCGAGCGCGTGTACCAGTTTTCGATCAGCTGGCCTTCGCCCTCGGTGCGCTCGCTCACCTCGTCGACCAGCGCTCGCTCCGCATCCTGCAGCTGGGCGAGAATCTCCAGCGCGCGACTGTAGGGCGCACCCTCGGGCAGCACGACGTTGACGATGACCTCGTCGGACTCGATCTCGGGCATGAAGGCTTTTTTCACCCAGCCCGCGTTGAACAGCGTAAAGCCGACCAGCAGCAAAACGACGAATGCGCTGAACGTCAGGTAGCGCTGTCTGACCACGAACTCCGCAATTCGTCGGTAGTGCTTGTGCGCGAAGTGGATGATGCCGTCCGAGATTCCTTTCTGGAAATGTCCGAAACGGCCCAGGGATTTATCGTGGCGAGGCTTCATTCCCGACAGGTGGGACGGCAGGATCCACAGGGATTCGATCAGCGAGAACACCAGCGCCAGGATCACGACCCAGGTAATGTGCCGTGTGAACTCACTGGTCGAGCCGCTCAGGAACAGCCAGGGCAGAAACGCCATGATGGTCGTCAGTACACCGAAAATAACCGGTTTCGCCACCAGCTGTGCACCGGCGATCGATGCCTCGACACCGCCGCCGATGCGGTGCGCTTCGGAGTGGATGCCCTCGCCCACCACGATGGCGTCATCCACGACGATACCGAGCACCAGCAGGAAGGCGAAGGTGGACAGCATGTTCAGCGAAACATCGACGGACGGCAGGAATACGAAGGCGCCCGCATAAGCCGTTGCAATGCCCACGGCCACCCAGAAGGCGACCAACGGTCTCAGGGTCAGGACCAGGAACAGCATCACCAGGAACAGGCCCATCGCGGCCGAGTTACCGATGGTTTTCATGCGCCCTTTGAAATCTTCCGCGTTATCGGTCCAAAGCGTGAGCTCGGCGCCCTTGGGAAGAGTGTCCTGTCGTTCGGCGATCCACGTGCGGATGGATTCCGAAGCCTTGACGATATCCATCGTCTCGGTGGTCATCACCTGCAGAAGAACCGCGGGCTCCCCGTTGAGCGTGGCCAGGATCGGCTCGTCCTCGAAGCCGTCCACGACGGTGGCGACATCGCCGACGCGAATCGTGCCGCCGTCCTGGGTTTGCCGAATGATGATGTTGGAGAACTCGGCCTCGGTGTCGGCCTGGCTGCGAACTTTTAGCTGGTAGGTGCCTACCTCGGTTCGCACCGCGCCCGAGGACTGGTTGATCGAAGCATTGCGGATCGCATTCGCGACCTCGTTGAAACTCATGTTGTAACGGCGCAGCGCATCTTCGCTGACCTGCACCGAAACTTCTTCACGCCGCACACCGAACAACTGCACGACGGTGATCGCCGGCAGCACGGCCGCTTCCCGACGCAGCTGTTCGGCCAGGCGTTTCAGCTCGCGTTCCGAGAGATCGCCATGCACGGCGACGCGAATGAACTCGTTTCGGTTAACCCATTGCCGAACCTGCGGCGGCTCGATATCCCGGGGAAACGATGAAATGGAATCGACGCGGATCTTCACGTCGTTCATGAATTGCGTGAAGTCGACCTGTTGTTCGGCCAGGATGTACACGCCGCCGTAGCCTTCCGACGAGGTGGAACGCACCCATTCGATGGCGTCCATGTCGCTGACGGCTTCTTCGATACGCGCGACGATCTGCTCTTCGACCTCCTGGGGGGCGGCGCCCGGCCAGGTGACATTGATTTCAAGGCCCGGGAAGCGAACCTGCGGATCCATTTCCCTTTCCAGCGAATTGAACCCGATGACACCGGCCACGAAGATTCCGATCATCAACAGATTCGCGGCGACAGAGTTCCGCGCCCACCATTCAATCAGGCGATTCATGGATTATTTCCCTCGATACTTGTTTCGGCGTCAGCCGGGTCTTCAGCTCTGGGCGTTACGAAAAAGCGGCTCCACCGCCATGCCGTCCACGGCATTGGGGACAGGTGACGTCACGACGCGATCACCGGCGGTGACACCGCTGGTCACGAGCACACGCTCCTCGGAAGTGGAAATGACCTCGACCGTGCGGATCTCGAGTTCGTTGTTCTCGTTGATCACGTAGACCTGGTCCTTGTTGCGCAGCGCCAGCCTCGGCATGACATAGGCCGACTGCTCGGCCACACCCTGGATTTCGGCGTTGACGAACATGCCGACGGCCATGGGCATGCCGTTCATTGCGCCGATTCCGTATGGATCCTGAATCTCGGCAGTCGCGTAAATCAGGCGCGTATCCTGGTCGATCGCGGCGTCGATTCGCACGATGGAACCGGTCCAGCTGAACTCACGGTTGCCCAGCTTCGCGCTGAACTGCACTTCCGGTGCATTCATGCCGTCTTCGACGGTGAATCCCAGCGGCAGGTTCAGCTCGACCAGCTGCGTGTCGGTCAGCGGCAGCCGCACCTCGACGGTGTCAATGGAAAAAACACGGCCCATCGGCATGCCGGCCGTCACGTACTGGCCGATACCCACGTTGCGATGGCGGACGCGGCCATGGAACGGCACGCGAATTTCGGTCCGCTCGAGGTCCAGCCTGGCCCTGTCGAGAGCCGCCCTGGCCGACCGCAGCTGCGCCTTGGCCTGTGCGACCTGCGTCAGGTTCAGCGCGAAGTCAGTCGGGTCTTCTTCCTTGGGATTGTCACGCCACTCTTCGGCCTTGATCTCGGCCGTGGCCAGTTGTCTTTCGAGCTCGGTCTGGGCCTCGGCAACCCGTGCCTCGGCATTGACAACCGCCACCCGGTAGTTCGCGTCGTCAATCTTCAGCAGCATGGTATTGGGTGCGAACTCGGCGCCCTCGCTGAAACTCTCGGACATCGCAACGATGCGGCCCGAAACCTGCGGTATCAGGTCGATTTCCATCTTGGGACGCACCTCGCCCTGGGTCCGGACCGCGACGGTGACCTTCTCGGACTCAACCGAATCAACGTACAACGAAAGCTTGCGAATCTCCTCGTCCTGCTTTTCAGGTTCGGGTTTCGCAGCGACCAGTCCTTGCATCACAATAAATCCGGCGACCAGGACCAGGATCGGGGCAGATATTCGGAATAGTTTCTTCACGGCGTCGATTCCTACTGTTTGACGGTTATATAACACCACAACACATGACGGACGGCATGGGCCATAAGTCAGGCATACCCGGAGTCGCAACGAACCGAGTCGAGTCGCCACTCGGGCCAAGAGAGATGCAATCGTCGTGCCAGCACGTTTCTCCGCGGCCTCAGTGTGTTTGCGGGCGTATAAATGGGGGCAGTCTTGGTCAATCCCGCTGGAAAATGGTCTGACCCGCCAACGGCCATTTGAAAAACTCCCGGCATCCCTCGATCAGTACGCTTACTGGTGTATGACTCTTTGATGCAGGAAAAAGTTACTTTGGATGCGATGAAGCGTTTGGGAACACTGCCGAGCGGTGCTCCGGTACAATGCTTTTTCTGCTCAACACGCACAAAGGTAACGCCGTGAGCCAACTGACCCGGTCACCGGAATGGCAGGCGCTCGAAGCGCACGCCGAAACCATGAAAGGAAGCCACCTGCGCGATCTGTTCAAGGACTCCAGGCGCTTTGAGAACATGTCGATTGACAATCGCGAACTCGGCATGCTGCTCGACTACTCCAAGAACATTGCGAGCGAGGGCACGATGAAACTGCTGCACGACCTCGCCGCCACGGCGGGCGTCAGTGAAAAAGCGGCGGCGATGTTCTCAGGCGAAAAAATCAACTGGACGGAAAACCGCGCCGTTCTTCACGTGGCGCTGCGCAACCGCTCGAACGAGCCGATCCTCGTCGACGGGCAGGACGTCATGCCGGCCATCAACGATGTCCTGCAGAAAATGAAACGCTTCACGGAATCCGTGCGCGGCGGCGAATGGCGGGGCGCAACGGGCAAAGCGATCACCGACGTCGTCAACATCGGTATCGGCGGCTCGGACCTCGGGCCGGTCATGGTCTGCGAAGCGCTGAAACACTACGCAGACGGCCCCGATGTCCATTTCGTCTCAAACGTCGACGGCACCGATATCGTCGAGACTCTGAAAAAGGTCGACCCGGAAACGACCCTTTTCCTGGTCGCTTCCAAGACCTTCACCACCCAGGAAACCATGAGCAACGCCGGCACGGCACGAAACTGGCTGGTCGAAAAACTCGGCGACGCGGCAGTCGCGAAGCACTTTGCCGCGATGTCGACGAACGCCACGGCCGTTGCCGAATTCGGCATCGACACGGACAACATGTTTGAATTCTGGGATTTCGTCGGCGGTCGGTATTCGCTGTGGTCAGCGATCGGGCTGTCCATCGCCCTGCATGTCGGTTTCGAACGGTTCGAGGAACTGCTCGAAGGCGCCCACCTGATGGACCGCCACTTCCTGGAAACCGAGCCGGGACAGAACCTGCCGATGACGCTCGCCCTGCTGGGGGTCTGGTACAACAACTTTTTCGGCGCCGAGACGCATGCACTGCTGCCCTACGACCAGTACCTGCATCGCTTTGCCGCGTATTTCCAGCAGGGCGACATGGAGAGCAACGGCAAAACCGTCGATGCAGACGGCAACCGGGTAGACTACCAGACCGGCCCCGTGATCTGGGGTGAGCCCGGCACCAACGGCCAGCATGCGTTTTACCAGCTGCTGCACCAGGGCACGAAGCTGGTTCCGGCCGATTTCATCGGTTTCATCGAGACGCTCAACCCGGTCGGTGATCATCACCTCAAGCTGATGGCCAATTTCTTCGCACAGACCGAGGCCCTGGCTTTCGGCCTGCGCGGCTCGAAGGCAGAAGCCCAGATGCGCGAAGCCGGGATGTCCGACGAGCAGATCGAACGACTGCGGCCGCACAAGACCTTCGAGGGCAACAGGCCCACCAATACCCTGCTGATCGACAGGCTGACGCCGCGAACGCTGGGTTCCCTGATCGCGCTTTACGAGCACAAGATATTTGTCCAGGGCGTGATCTGGAACATCAACAGTTACGATCAGTGGGGCGTGGAACTCGGCAAGGTGCTGGCGAAAGTCATCCTTCCGGAACTGGAAACGGGGGAGATCGGCGATCACGACAGTTCCACGCGGTCGCTGATCACTCGCTTCCTGGAACGACGCTCCGGCGACGGCTAGGTTTCAGGCCGGCCTGTCCGCGACCCGGGCAGCAGGCGCATCCCCGTCGCGCGGTCGCTGGGAGGACAGGAAGCGCTGGGTCGAATGCTTCCAGCTGTGGCCCTCCGCAAACTCGATACAGGCCTGCGGGTCCATGGCGAGTGCGCGGTAAAAGGCGGTCTCCAGGTCGTCATCCATCGCTCCGGTGCTGCCGTCGCGTATCACATCGAGCGGACCGGGCACCGGAAAAGCGGCCACGGGTATGCCGCAGGCCATTGCCTCCAGCATGACCAGGCCCAGCGTATCGGTTCGGCTGGGAAAAACGAAAACGTCAGCCGCGGAGACCAGCCGCGCCAGCTCCTCGCCAAATTTCGGCCCGAGAAAATGCGCGTTCGGATAGGCCGATTTGAGTTTTTCCAGGTCCGGACCGCCGCCAATCACGACTTTCGAACCCGGCAGCTTCAGGCCAAGGTAGGCGTCGAGACCCTTTTCGACCGCGACTCGGCCCATGTACATGGAAATCGGCCGCGGCAGGTCCAGCATTTCCTTGCCCCGGGGGCGGAACAGGGCGGTATCGACGGCTCCGGGCCAGACGCGCAGATTATTGAAGCCGCGGGCCTCGAGCAGCGCTTTCTGGGTCTTTGACCGCACCAGCGTGGTATGCGCCGGGCCGTGAAAACGCCGCAGCCAGGCATACGAAAACGACGTCGGCACCGGTGCGCGCATGCGGATGTATTCCGGGAACTGCGTGTGGTAGGACGTGGCGAACGGAAACCCGTTTTCCAGGCACCAGGCCCTGGCCGCATTGCCCAGCGGCCCCTCGGTCGCGATGTGCAGGGTGTCGGGCTGCTGCCCGTCCAGCAGTTTGAATACTTTTCTGCGCGGGAATACGGAAATACGAATCTCGTTGTATCCCGGGATCGGGATGGAGCGATGGTCTTCGGGCGTGACCATGACCACTTCGTGGCCCATCTGCAGCAGATGTTCCGCCGTATTGCTCATCGTCGTCACCACACCGTTGACCTGGGGCTTCCAGGCATCGGTCACTAGCGCCAGTTTCATGCAGCAAGGTCCGGCGCCCGGAACTCACCTCCGGCGGGGATGTAACGCTCTTTGAGACAGGTCGCTTCCTCGCGCCACTGCAGCAGCTCGATACGACCGTCATGATGTTCAACGAGGGCCGTGCAGCTCTCGACCCAGTCACCGCAGTTCATGTACGTAATATTCTCCATGCGTCGAATCTCGGCACGGTGAATGTGTCCGCATACGACACCATCCACGCCTTCCTTCCTGGCCGCCCGTGCCACGGCCTGCTCGAAACGGTCTACGTACTGAACGGCGTTCTTGACCTTGTTCTTGAGGTACGTCGCAAGCGACCAGTACTCCTTGCCCGTTTTCCGCCGCACGGCATTTATCAGCGCGTTCAACTGCAGCAGCACGTCGTAAAGACTCGCCCCGATCATCGCCAGCAGCGGGGAGCAGCGCACCACGCTGTCGAACTGGTCGCCGTGCAGCACGAGCAAGCGACGGCCGTCCGGCGTTTCGTGCACGAGGAAATCATTGACCTCGATCGCGCCGATATTGAGACCATTGTACTTGCGCAACGTTTCATCGTGGTTACCCGGCACCATGACCACGCGCGTCCCGCTCTGGGCCATTTCCAGGATCTTTTTCAGCACTTTGGTATGCGTCTCAGGCCAGTAGCGTTTGCGCCGCAGGCTCCAGAAATCGATGATGTCACCTACAAGATAGAGGTTCTTGCACTTCACGTTCTCCAGGAAATCGAGCACGTATTCCGCACTGCAGCCGGCAAAGCCCAGGTGTACATCTGAAATGAATATGGAGCTGACGTCCTGGTTGTGCCTGATTTTTGTAATGTATCCGTCATCTTTGCGCTCGCCTTGAACGTGACCCGTCATGACGCACCCTCCATGTTTTTCCGCAGGATAGGGCGCATTGGTTACAAGGTGGTTATTTTTTGATTGCAGTTGTGTGAACCTTTCCTTACACGGCAGTGACACCCGGCAAACGGTGCAGCGATAAGCCGATCGCGGTCACGCAGCGATTGAAATCAAAAGGCAACAATCACGCGTTATTCTTCGGCTCACGATCAAGCAGGAGTGCGCGCTATGACCAGGCAATTACCGGATCCCTACCGGCTTCCGTTCACTGCGGATCACTACCAATGGCAGGGCAAACCGGCAGCTCTCATCCCGGGTCGGTTTGGAGTCGTTTACGACCCGACCCCGCGCTGCCTGCCCTGGTCGGAACTGGTCGCGAACGGCAAGCGGATTTCGGAAATGCAGTTCAAGGCTTTGCTTTTCACGCTGGAGTGATCAACTTTCCTTTTGCTGATTCTGCTGTTCTTCAGCAGCGAGCTTGCGCGCGCGCTTGATGGTCTTGCGGTGCGCTTCGTGGTGGGATTCCAGTCCGTCACCCACGTAGTACACGTAAAGCGTCGCGTAACAGAAAAACACCGTCAGCACGGCCGCGATTTCCAGCGCGGCGACGCCGGCGGAAATGCCGGTCCCGATCGCAACCAGTATGAAAAGTGCGTCGAACGTATCCTGCAGCGCGCGCCGGAACTGCACTCCGGCCACGATGCCCGCCAGGCTGAATGCCAGCGCCAGGCTGTGCTGAACGACCATGACGATGGACGCGACAACCCCCGGCAGGATCAGCGTGGTCTCATCCAGAGAATGATCGTGCGCGCTGGCGCGATGAATGCCCTTGTGAACCCAGGAAACCGGCAGCACCAGCAGCCAAACGCCCAGCAGCACGATGGCCAGCTGCCTTCCCTGTCCCAGGCGGTCGAAACGGACGGTCGTCTTGATGACCGTGTTGATGATTTCGGAGTCCACCACGGGCGGCGGCGCTTCGCGCGCATCGGGCACATCGGCCAGCGGCAGACCATGCTGGTCTGTCCGTTCGACCAGTTCGGTCACGCCGCCTACCGGCAGTATGTCGATGAAGCCCGGAATCATCACGGCCATGCCGACCAGCAAAACCGCGAGGGAAAAATGATAGATCAGAACCTTGCGCAGCAGTTTCTTATCAGACTGCAGCGGCGGCAGCGCCGAATCATACTGTGCTGCATCTTCCAGAGGCTTTTCGCCAGAATTCTGAGGACTTGGTTCAGTCACCACGTTATCCTGCTTCGTGTGTTTGCGCTTTGATTGTACGCAAAAACGGCGGCGCGTTCCGGCTGCGGAATAAAGTGGCGCCAAGTTCGGGGCGTCGTTTGCGATCCCGGCCCGGCGCCTTTACTCAAAACGAGCGTCGAATCAGGCGCCAGGCGTGCTTCACCGTGTCCCACCCGACAATCACCATGATCACGATCAAACCGCCCTTTAATGCCCGCTCGACGAAGACGACGAAATCCGCTCCTCCATCGTACGTTGTCGTCAGCAACTCCGGGCGCGTGATCACGAAAGTCAGCAGTGCCAGCCAGAGCAGATTTTCACCTACCGCTATCGACCTCAGGCGCCGGGTCCAGAAGGACTGGCCCAGGCGGTAAAGACTGAACACCACACCGAAGGCCAAAAGAATACCCGCGAACCACCACGCCCAGTCGGGCAGGTTGAGTGTCCAGTCGGCCACCCAATCGCCTTCATGACGGATGGTGGCAGGCAGCTTGACGATATCCAGGACCCACAGCAACCCAAGCGTCGAAAACGCCAGGTCGAAACTGCTCTCCAGCCGCGACATTTCCTGGTGGCCGTCGACGGACTTGAGATCCGCCGCGGTCCAGTCGTCGAGCCACTTCGCGCGTTCGCCGCTTTTTTCCAGCGCCACGAAAACACCCAGGACGGCTGCGCCCACCCAGAGCAGCGTGTCCGGCAATCCGGAAACGAAACCCAGCGCGGCGCCTGGCACGCTGGCGCCGGCGAACACCCTTACCGCGGCCAGGACCACGTGCACGACGACGACGATTGCGGCGGCGGACTTCAGCGCGGAGATGAAACTGAAATACAGGGAAGGCCCGACGAGGTACGCCGTCCTGTCACCGGCCATTCGCGTGGCGAGTTTCATCGGGTGCTCGCGTCTTGCATCAAGGAACTCCGCCTGGCCCCGGCCGGGATGCTCCGCCTGCCAGTCTTCGAACTCCTCGCACAACTCGTCGTACACTTCCGAGAAAAGATCCTCGCGCGCAGTGGCCGTATGGTAGGAAGCCACCTGGTGGGCATAAGCCCTGAACAAGTCGGTCATCATTCACTCTCCATTACGTTATCGATGCTCTCGTTGAGCAGACGCCACTCGACAGCCAGCAACGCCAGCACTTCACGCCCCAGCGCGGACAGCAGGTAATAACGCTTTTTGCGGCCACCATCTGCGCGCCACTCGCTGGCCAGCAGGCCCTGTTTTTCAAGCCTCCTGACCAGCGGGTAAAGGGTGCCTTCATCGATTTCAAGGCCTTTTGCGCTCAATTGCTTGCGCAGGGAATAGCCGTAGTGCTCCGTGCGAAGCTGCGCCAACACGGCCAGCGGCAGGGCGCCGCGCCGCAGTTCCAGCCGCAGCTTTTCAACGATTTCGGTGCTGTCTCGAGTATCCATCAATATACTGTGTATCACATAGTATGTAGTACATACTGTATATCACACAGTATAGAAATGCAAGCCGGGAAATTTCGTCTTGCAGCGGACCCGTTCAAGTCAAAAAACGGGTAAACCGGCAGGACCGAAGCAGCGCCATACGGTATAGTATGGCTTGTACCAGATTCCGCACTGAAGCGCGTTGCTTTTTTGCTGGAACCGGCGGAACAACGCCCGGTCAAGGTTCTTTGAATTACAGACTCAATTAATGGAGCACGTATGTTATACGACGGAAAAGCCATCCAGATCGAAATGATTGATGACATCGCTCATTTCACTTTCGATATCAAGGACAGCGGAGCCAACGTTATCGGTGCATTGGCTACTGCTGAATTGTCGGAAGCCCTGGAAATCATCAAGGGCTCGAATGCGAAGGGCGTTCTTTACAAGAGTAACAAGGAACACTTCATTTTTGGTGCGGACATCACCGAGTTCATGGGGCACTTCAAAAAAACCCACGAGGAGCTGAAGACATGGATCCTGGACACGCATGAGCTGTTCAACGGTTATGAAGACCTGGATATACCCACCGTTGTGGCGATTAACGGCTTTGCGCTCGGAGGAGGGCTGGAGTTTTGCCTGACGGCCGATTACCGGGTGATGGACAGCAAGGCAAAAATCGGCCTGCCCGAGACGCAGCTCGGAATCATGCCGGGCTGGGGCGGGTCGGTCAGGCTGCCCAGGCTGTGCGGCGCCGACCATGCCATCGAGTGGATTACCTCCGGCAAGCATTACAAGGCCGATGCCGCCCTGAAAATCGGCGCCGTCGATGCGGTGGTCGAGGGATCGACACTCGAAGAATCTGCCCTTACCCTGCTGAAAAGAGCCATCAGCGGTGACTTGGACTGGCAATCCAGGAAAGTCGTCAAAAAATCGCCTCTGAAACTCAGCTCGATCGAAGCCACCATGGTTTTCGAGACAGCCAAGGGCTTCGTGGCGGGCATTGCCGGGCCCAATTACCCTGCCCCGGTCAAATCGATCGAGGTCATGCAGCAGGCCAGCACCATGGACCGCGAAGGCGCGATCCCGGTTGAAGCAAAGGCTTTTGCCGAGTTGGCCCACACAAGCGTTGCAGAAAACCTCGTGACGGTTTTCATGGGCGGCGAGTACCTCAAGAAAGTTTCAAAGAAAATGACCCGTGAAAGCCCCGCCACGAAGAAGGCGGCCGTTCTCGGAGCCGGCATCATGGGCGGCGGCGTGGCCTACCAATCCGCCTCAAAGGGCACGCCCATCCTGATGAAGGACATCAACGACGCGGCGCTGGAGCTCGGAATGAGCGAAGCCGTCAAGCTACTCGGCAAGCTGGTGTCGCGTGACAGGATCACCCCGGAGCAGATGGCGAAAACGATCGCCATGATCACCCCCACGCTAAGCTACGGAGATTTCGGCAGCGTGGACACCATCGTCGAGGCCGTCGTCGAGAACGTCGACATCAAGGCATCGGTGCTGGCCGACCTGGAAGACCAGGTCAGCCCCGACACCGTGATCGCCTCGAACACGTCGACGATTTCCATCACGCAACTGGCGAAGAACCTGAAGCGTCCGGAGAAGTTCTGCGGCATGCACTTCTTCAACCCGGTTCACCGCATGCCACTGGTCGAGGTCATTCGCGGCGAGCAGTCCAGCGACGAGACGATCGCCCAGACCGTCAAGTACGCGCTGCAGATGGGCAAGACCCCGATTGTCGTCAACGACTGTGCAGGCTTCCTGGTGAACCGTGTGCTGTTCCCGTATTTCAACGGCTTCAGCCGGCTCATCGAGGACGGCGTGGATTACAAGCGCATCGACAAGGTGATGGAAACGTTCGGCTGGCCAATGGGTCCCGCTTACCTGCTCGATGTTGTCGGTATCGATACCGGGGCACACGCCGGAGGCATCATGGGCGATGCATTCCCCGACCGCATGAAAATGACGGAAGAGACCATCGTCGAAGTCATGCTCGGTGAAAAGCGGCTCGGCCAAAAGAACGGCGTCGGATTCTATCGCTACGAAAAAGACAAGCGCGGCAAGCCGAAGAAGGTCGTCGATCCGGGCGTCGACGACATCATCTCCCGGGTCGTGCGGCAGACGGCCGAAGTGACGGACGAGGAAATCGTCGATCGCATGATGCTGCCGATGATTTTCGAATGCGCCAGGTGCCTGGAAGAGAAAATCGTCAGCACGCCCCAGGAAGTGGACATGGGCCTGATCCTCGGTCTTGGATTCCCGCCGTTCCGGGCGGGTGCACTGAAATATGCGGACGCTGTCGGACAGAAAAACATCGTCGAAAAGTCCCAGAAATACACGGAACTCGGAAAAATGTACGAGCCCACCGATGTTTTCAGGGAAATGGCCGTCAGCAGCGAAACGTATTACAGGAATTGAGGTAGCGAAATGAAAAAGGCAGTAATCGTAGATGCCGTTAGATCGGCCATGGGAAGATCGAAAAACGGGTCTTTCAGAAACGTGCGGGCAGAAGAGATGTCGGCGGCGCTCATGGAAGGAATCCTGGAAAGAAATCCACAGGTCAATCCGGCGGAAATCGAAGACGTCATCTGGGGCTGCGTCCAGCAAACCCTGGAGCAGGGCTTCAACGTGGGCAGAAATGCGGCCCTCCTGACCCGAATACCCAAGGAAATTCCGGCCCAGACCATCAACCGTTTGTGCGGAAGTTCGATGACCGCGCTTCACATGGCGGCCCAGGGCATCATGTCCGGCCAGGGCGATATCTACCTCGTCGGTGGCGTTGAGCACATGGGTCACGTGCCGATGACGCACGGCGTGGACTTCAACCCCGGCTATTCGAAGGTCGCGGCCAAGGCCTCGGGCATGATGGGACTGACCGCGGAGTTGCTGGGGCTCACGCACGGTATTTCACGCGAAGACCAGGACAAGTTTGCGCTGCGCTCCCACCAGAGGGCCATTGCAGCGACCAAGTCCGGAAAGTTCGCCGAAGAAATCATTCCGATCCAGGGTCATGACGCAAACGGCGTGCCGTACATGGTCAGGGACGACGAAGTTGCCAGGGAAGACGCCAACCTGGAAGACCTTGCAAAACTCAAGCCGGTTTTCAATCCCCGGGGCGGAACCGTGACGGCGGGCAATTCTTCGGCGCTGAGCGACGGGGCCAGTTGTCTGCTCGTCATGAGCGAGGACAAGGCGAGCGAACTGGGTCTCGAAATCATGGGGGTCGTGAAATCCATGGCCGCTGCGGGCTGTGATCCTTCGATCATGGGTTACGGACCCGTTCCGGCGAGCAAAAAGGCGCTGAAGCGGGCAAACCTGCAAATTGACGACATCGAACTGTGGGAACTCAATGAAGCATTCGCCGCCCAGTCCCTTCCCGTGCTGAAAGACCTGGGTCTGCTTGAAAAAGCGGATGACATCGTCAATGCGAACGGCGGCGCCATCGCATTGGGTCATCCGCTTGGATGCTCGGGCGCCAGGATCGTGACCACCCTTCTCCATGAAATGGAAAGAAGGGACGTCAGGCTCGGCATGGCGACCATGTGCATTGGAATCGGACAGGGTGTCGCAACGGTCATCGAAAGACCGTAAAACGTCCGGCCGCGACGGAGACACAAACCAGGGGCCAATTTTGGCCCCTGTGAGACACCATGTATTGCACCGTCTTATCCGGCGCTGGGCCAGGAACAGCTATTGGTACGTCGGCTCGTCAGGGCCTTTGAGCTGAACCTCTTTCCCGGCTTCATCCTGTGACGCCAGGATCAATTCCCAGGCATGCCCGCAGGCCCTCGCCGGGTAGCGATGAAAGAACTCGCGCCCTATCTCCAGGTGCAGGCGGGTTTGTTCGAACATATCCCGGACCGGCATGCGCACGCGCGTGAACAGCACGTGAACCCCCGACTCCGTCAGGCGCCGGTAGTAGTCCCGCAGCATGTGTTCGCCCGAGGCATCGATTTCGTTGATCGAGACCGCATCGATGATCAGCACCTTCAGCCGGGGCGATGAGGCCAGCAATTTCTGCAGCTGCTCCTCGAAAAACGCGACGTTGGCAAAAACGAGCGGGCCCTCAAACCGCATCCTGACGATCCGCCCGTCTTCCATCACCCCGTCCTTCACGGCATCTTCGGGCAGGAGATCCTCTCTCAACGGCGGAAAGACAACCCTGGGTTTCATGATACGGAACAGCAGCAACACCAGGGAAAGCACCATGCCCAGGAGGATGCCGAACTCGAGCTCCGGGGCCAGCACCAGGGTAACGGTGAAGGTCACGAAGGCCACGACACCATCGTGGCGGTTGGCCCGCCAGGCATGGATCATTGGGCGCAAACTGACCAGCCCCGAAACCGCCTTGATAATTACCGCGGCCAGGGTGGCCTGCGGCAGGTAGTAGAACAGCGGTGTCAGGAACAGCAGCGCAAGGGCTACTACCGCAACGCTAACGATCGAGGAAAATCCGGTGACCGCCCCGCTGTTGAAATTGACCGCCGAGCGCGAGAATGACCCCGAAACCGGGTAGGCCTGGAACAGCGATCCCGCCAGGTTGGCCATACCCTGCCCCATCAGTTCGCGGTCCGGATTCAGGTTCTGGCGCGTTTTGGCCGCCATGGCCCTGGCGATCGAAATCGCCTCCATGAAGCCGATCAGCGATATCGTGATCATGGCGCCTATCAGGTGCGTAACGGCGTTCCAGTCAAAGCTGGGCAGACGGAACCCGGGCAGGCCGCGCGGCACGTTGCCGACGACCATGCCGCCGGCTTCAAGCATCACCTTGTTGTTCTTGTAGCCCTTGATCGACCAAGGGACTCCCGGTTTGTCTTTTTCGCCATCGGGAAGCTGCTCAACGATTTCTTCGGCCGTGTAGAACATCATCTGGTCTCCGCTGCCGGTAGCGTAAAGCAGCGTATTGAACAGTTCCTCGTGGTGGCTTTGTGACTCCTCTTTTTTCTGTTTCAGCAGAAACTCGATCTGCTCCATATTCTGGCGATGAGTCAACAGGGACTCGCCTTCCTCGTCGACCTCCTCGGACATGGCCTTGAATTCCTGCTGGACCCCGATGTACCTGTCCTGCAGATTCGCAATATGCTTGCGTGACAGGGTGTCGTATATCAGCGCCGTGCGGATGCTCTGGGTGCCGATCTGGTTCAGCTCGACCGTCTCATGCCTCGCGTAGCCGGAGATCCAGGAGAGGAGAGTGGTTACGACAACCGCGGCCAGCACAGCCGGGAGCTTCGGGTTTCGCCGCCGCACCGCCAGCATGATGGCAAAGGCCAGCGCGGCCATGCCGAAAGTCGGCCAATGGGTATTGCTCAGGGCTTCGCGGACGATGTTGGTAATGAACTCGATATGGTAATCACCCTTGTCGGCCGTAACACCGAAGATTTTGCCAAGCTGCGAAGTCGCGATGATGATTGCAGCCGCGTTGACGAAACCGGCGACCACCGGGTGTGACAGGAAGTTCAGCAAGACGCCCAGGCGGAACATGCCCATCGCAAGCTGGAACACACCCACCATGAAGGACAGCACCAGCGCGTAACCGACGTAGGCTTCACCGCCGGCGGTCGCCAGCGGTTCGAGCGCGGCGGCCGTCATCAGCGAAACCATTGCAACCGGCCCGGTGGCCAACTGACGGGACGAGCCGAAAAATGCCGCGATCATGGTAGGCAGCAATGAAGCGTACAGGCCGTAGTAAGGCGGCAGACCGGCCAGTTGCGCATAGGCCATCGACTGTGGAATCAGCACCAGCGCGACGGTCAGGCCGGCGATCGCGTCCGCTTTGAGCACGTTCCGGTCACGCAGTTCCGGCAGCCATTCCGGCAGGCGGAACGGGCTCAGCAATTGGCCCAGCGTATCACGTGCCGCGCGATAGACAGTTCCTTGTAGGACTTTGTTTGTCAGGTTCAATTTTTTACCTGCCGAAGTGTCGGTTAAAATGCTTCAAAGGGCGAAGTATATGAAAATCGGTCACTGTTTTGCTGAAACCTTCCCGTTGACACCAGAATCGATATCCTATGTCGTCCAGCCCATGCGACTCGCCATGACCGTTCGCTTGATTGTCACCTGCTTCGTATTCTTGTGCCTGGCAGCAGGTCAGCCTGTTCGGGCCGGCGTAGAAGCTGACACGTGCGACGTGAACATGCCTTACCAGGGGCCGGCGCAAGCAGGCGCGCTCGATGCGGGCATGTTTCCGCGGACCGAATTCAATGCAGAGCCCATGCCCGAAGCGATTGCCGACCGCTTGCAGGAACGCTTCACCGAACTCCTGCCGCTGACTGAGGCGACAGCCGGCACCATCGCCATATGGCACCCTGCAATCGGTCGCTGGTCTTCCAGGACAGGCGAAGGTGAAACGCCTTTTTGGTGGGCCAGCGTGGCCAAGCTGTTCACCGCCACCATTACCTGGCAGCTGATCGAGTCGGAAGAACTGGGCCTGCAGGACCGCGTGGACCAATGGCTTCCGGATTACCCGGGCGCTGAGCTCATCACCGTCGATCAGTTGCTCACGCATACTTCCGGCGTGTTTTCATTCAACGCCGACAAGAAACTCCGTGCCCGCAACGCCTACACACCCCCCGAAGAACTGCTGGAGATTGCCGCGCAACACCGTTTCGACTTTTGCCCGGGCACAGACTGGTATTACAGCAATACCGGGTACGTCATGCTGGGCCTGATCGCGGAGGCCGTCACGAAGCAGTCGCTGGCTGCATTGATCGGCCAACGCATTGCCAGACCTCTGGAACTCGGCAGCGTGCGCCTGGCGAGTCCTGGTGACCCTGCAAATTCCTTTACGCAAGGGCTTGATGATGCAGCACCGAGCATCCAGGCCATCGCCACCACGTTTGGCGCCGGTGCGGTGCTGGGCAACGCCGGGGACATGGTGAGCTTCCTGCATTCGGTATTGAATGACGGCGTATTGAGCACCGGTTCGAGAAATGACGCCTTCAGCAAGCGTTACGCCATGTTCGGCCAGATGGAGAGTTACGGGCGCGGAGTCATGGTCATTCCGGTGCCGGACCCGGAGTTCACGACGACCTGGATCGGTCACACCGGCGGCGCACCCGGCGCCAAGGCCGTGCTGATCTATGACACCAGGCGCCAGGTGTACGTGGCGGTTGCGATCAACCGCCAGGCCGCGGCCGAGGCGGTGGCCAACAACATGCTGAAGACCCTGGACACATTGCTCACTGAGAACCCGTAAACCACACGTCGGACGCAGCTGTAAAAAAACCAGCTTGCAGTAAATACTGACCAACATGAAAAACCCCGCCGAGAAAGCGGGGGTTTTTCAGGTTCTTTGCGATTCGGCCTAGCCGCCGCCACCCAGCAGCGCCAGGAGCAGCCCGGCTGCAACCGCCGAACCGAGAACGCCAGCCACGTTCGGGCCCATCGCGTGCATCAGCAGGAAGTTGTGCGGGTTGTTCTCCAGGCCCACCTTGTTGACCACGCGTGCCGCCATCGGCACCGCGGATACGCCGGCAGCGCCGATGAGCGGATTGACTTTGCCGCCCGTCACCTTGTGCATGATGCGGCCCATTAGCACACCGGACGCGGTGCCGATGGAAAAGGCAAAAACACCCAGCAGCAGAATACCGATGGTCTCGACGGTCAAGAACGATTCCGCCTGCAGCTTCGAACCGACACCGAGCCCGAGAAAGATCGTCACGATATTGATCAGTTCATTCTGGGCCGTTTTGCTCAGGCGGTCGACAACACCGGATTCCCGCAGCAGGTTGCCGAAGGTGATCATGCCGATCAGCGGCAACGCCGCCGGCAGGAACAGGGCCGTTACCAGCAGCACCATCAGGGGAAACAGGATTTTCTCGAGCGGGGTTACCTCTCTGAGCTGCTCCATGACGACCTTGCGCTCATGGGCCGGTATGAGCGCCTTCATGATCGGCGGCTGGATGATCGGCACCAGGGCCATGTAGGAATAAGCGGCCACGGCAATCGCACCCATCAACTCGGGTGACAGCTTGGATGAGAGGAAAATGGCGGTCGGGCCGTCCGCTCCGCCGATAATGCCGATCGCGGCGGCATCCTGCAGGCTGAAATCGAAACCGGGCAGGTAGTTCAGCGCAATCGCCCCCAGCAAGGTGATGAAGATACCGAACTGGGCGGCGGCTCCGAGCAGCAGCGTTCGCGGATTGGCGATCAGGGCCCCGAAATCGGTCAGTGCCCCGAGACCCAGGAAAATCAGCATCGGGAAGACGCCGGTCTCGATACCGACATGGTAGATATAACCCAGCAGACCTTCGGGGCCCGCCATGCCCGCAACCGGCACGTTGCTGAGAATGGCGCCGAAACCGATCGGCACCAGCAGCAGAGGCTCAAATCGCCTGGCGATGGCCAGGTACAGAAGGACTGCACCGACCAGGATCATGAACAACTCGCCGATACCGAAATTCGCCACTCCGGTCGTCAGCCACAAGGCTTTCAGGTCAAGTTCCATCATGGACCTCCCAGCCCGGTCAGCGGATGTAAAGCAGCGGATCCTTCAGAGAGACCGCATCCCCTTCCTTGACGGTCACGCTCATCACCGTGCCGCCGTGAGGAGCGCGAACCTCGGTCTCCATCTTCATGGCTTCCAGGATCATGACCACTTCACCCTGCTGAACTTTCTGTCCCGGCTTGATCTTGATTTTGAAGATGTTGCCGGCCAGCGGAGCGGGAACCACATCACCGTCGCTGTCAGCCGCGGCGCGGGAGTCGGCGGGCTTAACGGAAGTCACGGCACCGGCGGCGCTGACCTCTACCTCGTAGGTCTTGCCATTGACCTTGACGTTGTAAGCTTCGCAGCAGGGGCCGCCGCTTGCTGCCGGCGCACTCGACGCGTCGCTCTTGGGCGGCTCTTGACCGGGAGCCGGCTCGAATGCGTCCGGGTTGCCGCGGTTCTTGAGAAATTTCAGACCGATTTGCGGGAACAGCGCGTAGATCAGGACGTCATCGATCACGTCCTTGGCCAGGGTGATGCCTTCCGCCTGGGCCTTGGCCTTCAACTCGGCTGTCAGGCTCTCGACTTCCGGCTTGAGCAGGTCGGCCGGACGGCAGGTGATCGGCTCGGCGCCATTGAGCACACGCGCCTGTAGCTCCTTGTTGACCGGCGCCAGCGTCGCGCCGTACTCGCCCTTCAGCACCCCTGAAGTCTCCTTGGTGATGGACTTGTAGCGTTCGCCCATCAGCACGTTGATCACGGCCTGGGTACCGACGATCTGGGAGGTCGGCGTAACCAGCGGAATGAATCCCAGGTCTTCGCGCACGCGGGGAATCTCTTCCAGCACCTCGTCGATGCGGTCGCCGGCGCCCTGTTCTTTCAACTGGCCTTCCATGTTCGTCAGCATGCCGCCGGGAACCTGCGCGACCAGGATGCGCGAATCGATACCCTTGAGCGAACCTTCGAACTTCGCGTACTTCTTGCGCACGCCGCGGAAGTAATGAGCAATTTCCTCCAGTTTCAGCAGGTCGAGGCCGGTGTCCCGGTCCGTATCCTGGAAGATGGCGCTCAGCGATTCCGTGGGTGAATGCCCGTAGGTCTGGCTCATGGACGAAATCGAGGTATCGACCATGTCCACGCCCGCCTCGGCTGCCTTCACCAGCGTTGCCGTGCTCATTCCGGTCGTCGCGTGACAATGCAGCGCGACCGGAATGTCGCAGGACTCTTTCAGCCGTGAGATCAATTCCTCGGCGACGTAGGGTTTTAGCAGGCCAGCCATGTCCTTGATGCAGATGGAATGGCAACCCATGTCCTCGAGGTGCTTGCCCATGTCGACCCACATGTCGGTGGTGTGAACGGGGCTCACCGTGTACGACATGGCGCCTTGGGCGTGCTTGTCGACGTTGCATACCGCACGCACGGCGACCTCGAAATTGCGCAGATCGTTCATGGCGTCAAAAATCCGAAACACGTCCATACCGTTGACCGCACAGCGTTCCACGAACTTGGCGACGACATCATCGGCATAGTGACGGTAGCCGAGGATGTTCTGGGCGCGGAAAAGCATCTGGTGCCGGGTATTCGGAATGGCTCGTTTCAGGGTCCTCAGACGCTGCCAGGGATCCTCTCCCAGGTAGCGGATGCAGGCGTCAAAAGTGGCACCGCCCCAGGTTTCGAGGGACCAGAACCCCATGCTGTCCAGTTTTTCGGCGATGGGCAGCATGTCATCGATGCGCATCCGGGTCGCAAGAAGTGATTGGTGTGCGTCACGCAACACCAGTTCGGTGATGCCTAATTTATTGGCCATGAGCGTCTCAACTCCTAGAGTGCCTTGGTATTGATTTGAAAAGGATTCTGGCGAGCGCGGTTTCAGCTGCGCGCACTGCGGAAGCGGTGTATGGCCGCGCTGATCGCCGCCACGATTTCCCTGTCTTCTGCCGTATCCGACTTTGCCCTGGCGCCCATTGGCGCGGACCGCGAAGGGGGCGCCAACCGGTGGGCGAGCTTCGACATCCAGCCGATCGCCAGGACCATGAAACTCAGCAGAATGAAAACGGTCACCATGCCGGTGAGCGTCAACTCGAGCCCGGCAAGCAATTGCTCAGCTAGAGACATTGTTTTGTTTCTCCTCGGACAGGAGGGCTGCTTTCTACCGCCCTCGTCATGCTTTCGGCAGCTGAAGGTCAGAACCTCGTATCGGGCGGATTTTACCCCAGCCTGACCGCCTGACCGAAATTTCATGGATGGATGGCTGACCTGAATCAGGCCCGTAGAGGGCCGTTCAGAGTTTCCGCAGGTGAAACAGATCCGGTTTGCTGAGATCATGGTGGGCATCGTCATCAACCCGCCGAGGGAACATGAAAATGCTTCGATTTCTCGTTTTGCTCAGCCTGTGTTTTTTCACCGCGCAGGTCACGTCGGCTCAACAGGCCGAAGATCTTCCGTCGACCGCCGGTGACATTGGAACCACTTTGCTGGATTCAAAAGCAGGCCTCAAGGATCCCTCGTTGGAGCTGAACGAAACGCTGTCCAGCGAAAACCGCTTCGAGCGGGATACCTATCGGCTCGACCCCGTGATCTGCCCGTTCAAAGGCACCATCGAATACGAACCCGGTGATTTCGACTGTTTCCTGCTCGAAGTGCCCGAAAACCGCGAAAAGCCGGACTCCCGCTTTATCGAGCTCCACGTGGTCCGCATCAATTCGCGCTGGGGCAAAGAGGACTTCGAGGACAAAACAGAAGAATCGGGGCTCACGCCCGGAAAACGCGAAGACCCGGTGATCTACCTCACGGGCGGTCCCGGCGCGCAGGCGACCACGTATGTGCGCCGGCTGCGCGACCACGGCATCCTCGATCACCGTGACCTCTACATCCTCGAACAGCGCGGCATCGGCTACTCGGATGACTTCTGCCCCCTGTACAACAGCCGAAAACCCGCTGCCGACGATGCCGACACCTTCGAAGAAAGCCTGGCGGCAGGGAACGAGCGCGTTCGATTCTGCGCGGAGAACGCGACCGCCGCCGGGGTCGACCTGAGCGGCTACAACACCATCGAGAACGCCCGTGACGTTAAGGCGCTGCGGCGCGCCCTGGGTTTCGAAAAGTGGAACGTCTGGGGCATTTCTTACGGTTCGATCCTGGGCCAGGCCTATATCAGGGAAGACCCGGACGGCATCCTTGCCGTGGCGCTCGACGCCATCATGCCGCTGGAGATCCGCGGTTCGGACGAGTACTGGCGGGTCGTGAAATGGTATATGCGCGATCTCGAAAAACTGCAGGAAATCTGCGATGCCCAGCCCGACTGCGCACAGCGCTACCCGGACCTGGTCGGCCGTCTGCGCCAGGCCGTCGAATCGGTCGTCGACAACCCGATCGAAGTCAAGGCGTTCGATACCGAGGTGTTTCCCTCGGGCGAGGTGCGCATTTTTGAGAACATCGCGGCTATGCTGCCCTTCGCTTTCCTCTACGAGCAGAAAAACTACCCGGCCCTGCCCGGTATGATTTACGCTTGGGCCGATGCGGTGGAGAGCCGGGACGAAGAGGTCTTCCAGGCGCTGGTTCAAATGATGTCCAGCGGCAGATTTTTCGCCAGCAGCCAGGGCATGGCCAATGCCATTCACTGCACCGACGGCGGACGACTTGCACAGACCCTCGCCAATCAGCGGGACCGCGAGGAATTCCCGGTGCTCGGACGGGCCATGGGTACTGCGGAGTCCAACGAGCAGGGGCTTTCGCTTTGTTCCGAGCTCGGCATGACGACCCGACCGGAGCACCACTACGAGGCCATCGTAACCGACCTGCCCAGCCTGATTATCGAAGGCGACAT